>Ga0268283_1000015_pt1 | contig 208883 bp, 186 predicted proteins | sample saktaG_13_FD_190140 | JGI IMG/M metagenome (GOLD analysis project Ga0268283, IMG submission 190140) | Saline water microbial communities from Sakinaw Lake, British Columbia, Canada - sak_2013_06_06_36m | ecosystem: Environmental > Aquatic > Non-marine Saline and Alkaline > Saline ...
GCCACAAACAGTGTAGCTGAATCGTTTCGTTTTAGCCCGAAAACAGATCGTTTTGCCATGAGCTGTTGATGCTTTTGACAGTGATAGGGGCAGTATTTTCTAAACAGGTAGCATTTTCACGGTAAAGATCCAAGTATTCGCATTTCTGGCCGTCATATTAACCTTATTTGACCGGAGGCAATTTACATGCTTGTAAAAAACTGGATGAACAAACCCGCCATTACAATAGATAAAAACAGCTCCATGCAGGAAGCCATGAATCTGATGAAAACCCATCGGATTACCCTGCTGCCGGTCATGGACAAAAACCGTCTTGTGGGCGTTTTAACGGACAGGGATCTGAAAAAGGCGTCGGCATCCGATGCCACGACCCTTGAAATTCACGAGCTGCTCTATCTGATTTCAACCATTAAGGTCAATGACATCATGTCGTCGAACCCGATATCGGTTCCACCGGATTACACGATAGAAGAAACCGCTGAACTGCTGATGGCTAATAAGATATCCGGCGTCCCGGTTGTGGATAATGACGGCAAAGTCGTTGGGGTGATTACCCATACCGATCTGTTCAAGGTGATTATTTCCCTTACGGGCATTGGGAAAAGGGGTATCCAGTTTGCCTTTTGCCTGGAAGACAGACCCGGCTCCATCCTGGAAGTTTCCGAAATCATCCGCCAGTTCGGGGGAAGAATAGCCAGCATTCTGACTTCCTATGAGAAGGCGCCCGAAGGATACCGGAACGTTTATATCCGCATGTACAGCATTGATCGTTCAAAACTAAAAAAACTGAAAGCAGCGCTTCAGGGAAAAGCAACCCTGCTTTATATGGTGGATCATCGGAACAACAACCGTGAGATCTATCAGTAGCCGCCAACAGAAATTTTGACCTACAGCGGTCAGCTTCCCACTCTGACCGCTGTTCGACTTTTCCAACGAATCAGGAACTGCTTTGACGGGCAGGGAAGCCTGATTTTCCGACGTCTTTTTGCAATCCTTTTATTATCAGGGGCGATATCTTCATGGGCATTCACAACCTGGACAGAATGTTTAGACCCAAATCCATTGCCGTTATCGGTGCCCGCCAGAAACCCGACAGCATTGGCGCCATCATGATGCGCAATTTGAAGGAAGGCGGGTTTGGCGGGGAAATATTTCCGGTAAATCCACGTCGCAGCCAGATCATGGGATATAAGGCCTTCAGCAGCGTTGATATGATCCCCTCCCCAGTGGATTTAGGCATTATTGCCACCGATATCGCAGATGCCCCCGGAATTGTTGAAGCATGCGGCAATGCCGGAATGGGCGGCGTGGTCATCGTATCCGCAGGGGGAAAGGAGACCGGCGAAAAAGGCAGACAGATCGAAACGGCTATCCGCCAGAAGGCAGAGGCCTTCGGCCTGCGAGTAATCGGTCCCAACTGTATCGGCATTATCAGTTCCCGCTCGTTTTTAAACGCCAGCCTGTCTCACCGCATGCCAATTCCGGGAAAAACGGCATTTATCTCCCAGAGCGGCGCCATCTGTTCATCCATTCTCGATCTGTCTACGACGGACCAGGTTGGCTTCAGCCATGTGGTCAGCCTGGGTTCCATGCTGGATGTGGATTTCGGAGATGTGATCGATTATCTGGGAAGCGACCCTTATGTCGGCAGCATTGTCATGTATGTCGAATGCCTGAGTCATTTCAGAAATTTCATGAGCGCGGCGCGGGCAGTGTCCCGCGTAAAACCCATCATTGCACTTAAGTCCGGCAGAACACAATCCGGCGCTATTGCGGCTGCCTCTCATACCGGCGCCGCTGCCGGCATTGACGCCATTTACGATGCTGCTTTCAAACGGGCCGGCATTGTCCGGGTAAAAACTTTTGAAGAACTCTTTGATTGTTCAGAACTTCTGGCCAAGCAGCCGCCACCTGCCGGGGCCGGTCTTGCCATCATTACCAATGCCGGAGGGCCGGGAGTCATGGCAGTCGACATGTTGCAGGATTATGGACAGGCACCTGCCGTCCTGAGTTCTGAAACCTCTCAAAAGCTGGATCAGGTGCTTCCCGCCTACTGGAGCCGTTCAAACCCGGTGGATATCATGGGAGACGCCAGCCCGGAGCGCTACCTGAAAGCCGTTGACATCTGTCTGAACGCGCCGGAGGTCAGCGGCGTGCTGGTCCTCTTTTCACCGCTTGCCATGAGCGAACCCGTTCGTATTGCCGAATCGCTCAGCGCTTATCTTCAGGATAAACCCAAATCGGTCATTACGTCCTGGATGGGCGGTGAAAGCGTAGTACCTGCCCGTCTTATTTTTAATCGCGCCGGTATCCCGACTTTTGACACTCCGGAACGGGCGGTGCGCGCATTTATGGATCTATACCGCTATGCACGAAATATTGAGGTGCTGCAGGAAATTCCGCCAAAATTTCATCGCAGGCTGGAATTTAACCGGGACAAGGCCCGATCCCTGGTCGAATCCCATATTCAAAGCGGCCGTCATGAAATGACCGAGATTGAATCAAAAGACTTGCTGGCTGCTTATGGGATTCCTGTCAACCCGGTTCTCACCCTGCCCCATCATGAACTGAAGATCGGCGCTAAAAAAGACCCGGATTTTGGACCGGTGCTGGTGTTTGGGACCGGCGGCAGTCTGTCCGACGTTTTCAGGGATCATGCCTTTGCCCTGCCGCCCATTAACCGGCACCTGGCGAGAATACTCATTGAAGAAACAAAGATCAGCAGGCTTCTCGGTGGATTTCGGAATCTGCCTTCGGTACGCATTGAACTTCTGGAAGAAATCCTCATGCGGGTATCTCAGCTTGTCACCGACATCGAACACATTGAGGAACTGGACATCAACCCCCTGTTTCTGGGAGATACCTGGGCAAGCGCGGTGGATGCAAGGGTGATTGTAAGGCCTTCGTCGACACCTTCCCCCCTGCATCTGGTCATCAGCCCCTATCCCAATGAGTTCGAAAACAAAGTGACCCGCGAAGGTTTCGGAGAACTGCTGATTCGGCCCATTCGACCGGAAGATGCGCCGCTGCTGCTTGCGCTGTATGAATCTCTTTCCCCGCGAAGCATATACATGCGGTTTTTTACCCCTTTAAGAAGCTTTCAAAACAGCATGCTGGTGCGATTTACACAGATCGATTATGATCGGGAGATTGCGCTGGTGGCTATTCAGGAAATCGAGGGGGAGGAAAAAATGCTGGGTGTCTCCAGGGTGATTCTGGACATCAAACAGAGTCATGCAGAATTTGCCGTTATCGTCAGCGATGCCTGCCAGGGCAAGGGGATTGGCGCGGAGCTTCTCAGCCAGTGCCTGTCTATTGCAAAAAGGCGCGGCGTTGAAAGCGTGATGGGCGTCGTACTGACCGAAAACACACAGATGCTGGCCCTTGGCAAAAAGCTGGGATTTAAAATTGCCAGAGTGCCATGCACCAGCGAATATGAACTGACGATCAATTTCAAGGATGCCGCAAAAATGACGGTATGAGATAAGGTGTTATTTGAGCGTGGATTTTTCTTTTTTCACACCTTGAGAGAAAATTTCAAAGGCAATGGCCAGGGTTTTTTTCAAATAATCCTTATCTTCATTCATGATTTTCTTACTGGCTTCCCAAAGGACAACCCCGGAAAACAGCGACCAGAAGATATCCGAAAGGGCAACCGGGTGTTTTTCGATAAAAACGCCTTTCTCGACACCTTCCCTGAAAATGCTTGAAATGGCGCCGATGGATTTACGGGATAGCTCCTCAATCTGGGTCATGAGCCGGGGAGACAGATTTTTAAGCGTTTCGCTGGACTGAAGGTGGAACATGTTGATGATAATCAGCGGATCAAAATCATAGACATCATACATGGCCTCGATCAGCTTCTCTAATTTTTGTTCCGGAGAGAGATCCGTTTCCTTATTGACATGCTCGACCCGAATATGAAGGTACTGCAGAATCCTCAATGAAAGGGATGCATACAGCTCCTCCTTGTTTTTAAAATACAAGTATAAGGTTCCCGGACTGAGTTCGGCTTCGCTGGCAATGTCTTCCATCGTTGACTTGTTGAACCCTTTTTCGGAAAACACCCGTTTGGCCGCCACGATAATCTGCTGCCGGCGCCGCTCTTTTTCTCTTTCTTTTCTTTCCTGGATTCCCATGGCAACTATTCCTGAATAAAATTTATTTGTAAAAATAATTTATATTTTATATTAGACATTTAGTCAATAAAAATATTTATCTCTATTGATCCTGAAATATTATGCCTGATATTAAGATAAAAGACCGAATTGTCAATATTCAAATGTATAGATTAATGGGGATTCATTCGGTATTTCGGCTTGAATCCCGACCTGAATCGAATCACAGGCCACGACGTGATACGTTATCCACAGATCTTCCAGATTAAACACCGCTTTTTTTGACCCTCCGGATATCCATTTGACTGAAACGACGATCAGAACAGCTTGATGTATGATAACAGAGAAAGAAGGAATTTTAAGTGACGGGCGCCTACGAAGTCAGCATGTAGTGCTTCCAGATTGTCGAAACGTTTTCCCGCAGGGACCGGAACCGGTCTTCGGGAACAACCGCCGGTTTTTCCTGAAGGTTTAACCGATGGACAACCGCCCGATAAGTCAGATAGGCTTCCTTAAGGAAATGGGCCTGATAATCCGGCAGAAATCCGGTTTCAATCAGGGTCTGCAGAAGACGGACGTTATCGGTCCACTGAAGCAGCGCTGGATAATCATGGGATTTTGAAAGCACGAGATATTGAACCAGAAATTCAATATCAACAATTCCTCCGACATCCTGTTTGATATCAAATCGCTCCGGATCCTTACCGGCATGTTCCCTTCGCAGCCTCTCGCGCATTTCCCCGACTTCCCGGCAAAGGGCATCGGGTTCCCGAATCTGTGAGATCACCCTTCGCCGAATGGCTTCAAATCGTTCACAGATCCGAATATCTCCGCCAATCGGCCTAGATCTTACCAGTGCCTGATGTTCCCAGGTCCAGGCTTTCTCGGTTTGATACTGTTCAAAAGCATCCACATCACTGACCAGGACTCCGGAGCTGCCGCTGGGCCTCAGCCTCATGTCCACTTCATAGAGATAGCCGGCCGAAGTTCGCGCGGTCAGCATGTGAATCACCCGCTGCCCCAACCGGGCAAAAAACTGGGAATTGTCAATCCGGGTGTCCCCATCGGTTTCGCCGGGGTCTCCGGCGTGCAGAAATACCAGGTCCAGATCAGAGCCATACCCCAGCTCGATTCCGCCCAGTTTTCCATAGGCAATCACCGCAAATCCTCTGCTGCAGGCAATGCCCTCAAGCGAACTGGAAGGCTTTCCGTGTTTTGCAACCAGGTGATTCCAGCACAGCTCCAGCACCTGATTCAGCACCGCTTCAGCGATCTCTGTCAAATGATCGCTGGTTCGCATGAGCGGAAGCGTTCCGGTCACGTCTGCGGCCGCCACGCGAAGCATATTGACCTGTTTAAAGATACACAACTGCTCGATCTGATATTCCAGATCCTGAGAAGGAATCAGCCGCATTTTTTCCGCGATTTCAGCCTCCAGCTCTGCCTTTCCGGGTGGGGTGTACAGGGTGCGGGTATCCAGAAGCTCATCCAGAAGGGCCGGATGCCGGGATAGCAACGTGGCAATCATCGAGCTGGCATGAGCCAGCTTCACCAGGTGAATCCGGGCATGCGGATTTTCCAGCAAAAGCGCCAGATAGCTGGTTCGACGCTCTATGGCCTTCAGAATGTCCAGGGTCCGGTTAAGGGCAAGATCCTGCTGATCCAGCGGAAGCGTTTCTTTGAGAAGAAAGGGAATCAGGCGATCCAGCCGCTGCCGGCCTTCCCTGCTGAGCGCACGGGTGGCCGAATCCTTGCTAAGACTATCCAGCAGATCCAGCACCATATCGGGATGAAGAAACCCCAGCTTCTGAAGCGTTTTTTGATCCTGTTCCCGGTCCGCTGGCGCCAGCCAGATGCCACTCAGAACAGACTCCACGGACGGCTCGGAAGTTGCGGAAGGACTTGATTGCGGGGTTTCCAGAAGGGTATTGAAATGCGTATGGACCCGGTCCATCTGCCTTGATAATTCGTCAAAAAATGCCTGGCAGCCTGAAAATCCCATTGCTGCGGCAAGACGCTCGCATCCTTCTGAATCCGTGGGAATGCGATGCGTCTGCTGATCAGAGAATTCCTGCAGCCGGTGTTCGGTTCGGCGCAAAAAAATATATGCCTGATGCAGATGATCATACACTTCCTGTGATATGATCTGTTTTCCGGCAAGCAAGCCCAGCACCTTCAAAATCGAACGGTCCTGAAGATCGGGGCTGATTCCTCCCCGGGTCAGTTGAAAAATCTGTCCAAAAAATTCAATTTCCCGAATGCCGCCGGGACCCAATTTAATATTTCCCTCCATCGATTTTCGGCTGACTTCCCGGGAAATTTTCATTTTCATTTCCCGCAGCGCGTCAAAAACACCGAAATCCAGGTACCGGCGAAACACAAAGGGCCTAAGGCTCAAACGAAGCCGGGAGCCGGCCTCAAGGTCTCCCGCGGCCACCCGAGCCTTGATTAAGGCATAACGCTCCCATTCCCGGCCCTGACGAGCGTAGTAATCCTCCATGTTGTCAAAGCTCATTACCAGGGGGCCATTTTCGCCAAAAGGCCTTAAATTGCTGTCCACCCGGAACACAAACCCTTCCGAAGTCGGCTTGGATAAGACGGCAATCAGCCGCCGGCAGAGATGGATAAAAAAAGCCTCGTTGCTCATTTCCACTGGCCCGTTCACCGTATTGCCGGAATCCGGAAAGGCAAATATCAGGTCGATATCCGATGAGAAATTCAGCTCACCGGCCCCGAGCTTTCCCATCGCCAGCACTACCAGCCTTTGCGGCGTTCCTTCGGCATTCACGGGGGTTCCGTATTCCTGGCAAAGCCAGTCGTACAAAACCGTTTCCACACAATTCAAACAGGAATCCGCCAGGGAAGACAGGCAGTCCATGGTTTCCTGAAGGTCCGCCCATCCGGCCAGATCCCTCCAGGCAATACGGACCATTTCCCTTCGCCGGAAATGTCGCAGACATGTTCCCAGGGAGGTTTCATTCGGTTCTTTCGGAAGGGATTGCTGAAGTTTGGCGCCATACGTTTCCTTCGAATACAACCGGAAAAGGTCCCCGCCCTGAACCAGGTCCTGAAGCATCAGCGGATAGCGGATGCAGCTTTGCGACACAAAGTCGCTGAACGCCAGAACCGGCCGAAGGGATCCACCGAAGGTGTCTTCCGAAAAGACAATCCCCCGACAACGGGCGGCGTCTTGCAGTGCTTCCCATTTCCGGCCGGCTTCTGTTGTCATTTTTTCTGAAAGCTCAATGAACGATTTCATACCCTTCCGCCGACTTTCATAAAAAAAGGGCATCTTATTTCAAAAGATGCCCTTCGAATGTTGATGGCTTCGCAAAAAGTCCAATATCTGCGTTGAGCTTCATCCTTCGTCATTGCGGCGTACTATAGGGTACGCCTCATTCCTCAGGATTCGCTCGCCTTGATCTTGAACTTTCTACTTTGCCATCTCAATTATGACTTTTACGAGCTCATCAAAGTTAACGTAGTGAATAATTAAGACCGGACTTCTTCCTTAACGCCAATCGCCATCTTATAGAGAATGGTCAGCACCAGGAAGCCCGCACCGTATACACCCAGCGTAATGAGAATCTCGGGGAAGGTGGGCGCATACTCCGTGACATGGTGAAGGGGAGACGGCACAAATCCGCCCGAAATCATTCCCAGCCCCTTGTCAATCCAGGTGCCGGCAAAAACCGTCAGGCAGGCAACCGTCAGAATACTTTCATTTTTACGTGTGACGGGATTGACCAGAAGTATGATGCTGATAACCATCAGGGCCATGGACGTCCACATCCAGGGAACCAGCGAGCTCTTTCCCTGAAGCCCGAAAAACAGGTACTTCAAATGATCCATGTGCTCGGGAATCTGGCTGTAAAACACCACAAACACTTCGCAGAGAAGGAAAAAGACATTCAGGCAGATGGCGTACGCAACGATTTTAGCCAGAGACTGAATCTGCTCTTTGCCCGGATCAAAATTGGTGACCTTGCGGATAATCATGCACAGCAGAATCAGAAGGGCCGGCCCTGCAGCAAACGCGGAGGAAAGAAACCGGGGGGCCAGAATGGCCGTGAGCCAGAACCCTCTTCCCGGAAGACCGCAGTACAGGAAGGCTGTGACCGTATGAATGCCCACTGCCCAGGGAATGGAAAGGTAGATCAGGGGCTTGAGCCACATCGGGTAATGCACATTGTTTCTTTCAGCCTCGAGAACATTCCAGCCGATCACGATGTTCAGGAAGAGATAGCCGTTTAAGACGATCATATCCCAGAACAGAACCGAATTGGGAGTTGGGTAAAGAAGAACATTAAGCATCCGCATGGGCTGCCCAAGATCCACCACGATAAAGAGCAGACACATGGTAATAGCGGCAATGGCCAGAAATTCACCCAGAATGGTGACCTTGGCAAATGCCTTGTAATTGTGTAGATAATACGGGAGCACCACCATCACGCCTCCGGCCGCAACCCCGACCAGAAAGGTGAACTGGGCAATATAAAATCCCCAGGATACGTCCCGACTCATGCCGGTGATTCCCAAACCGAATCCGAGTTGATGGAGATAAACTCCAAAACCGATCCCGACGAGAACCAGAAGCGCTGTAATCCAGCCGAAATATTTTTTATTTCCTTTTAAGGCTAATTCAAGCATAACCACCTCACACGATATAGTAAACTGAGGGCTCAGTGCCCAGGCTCTGTTTCCGTCGAATGGTGAAATTGGATTTTAACAATTCTCTGACCGCGGAATTGGGATCAAAAAGATCTCCGAATGTCAGGATGCCGCTGGACGCCTCGACGCAGGCCGGCATTTTCCCGACCGCAATCCGTTCAGCACAGTAATTGCATTTTTCAACGACCCCTTTCATTCGGGTTGGATATTCCTTGTTGGTTTCCTTGATAAACGGCCTGGGATCCCTGAAATTAAAGCTTCTGGCCCCGTAAGGACAGGCAGCCATGCAGAACCGACACCCGATGCAGCGGTGAAAATCCATCATGACGATGCCGTCGCTTTCCCGTTTAAACGTCGCCTTTGTGGGGCAGGCCCGCACACAGGGCGGGTTTTCGCAATGATTGCAAAGCACCAGAAACGGGACATGTTCGGCGTGCTCGCTCAGGAATTTGTTGGTTTCCGTCGGAAAAGCGTAATGGTACTCTTCTTCCCAAATCCATTTGATTTCGTGGTTTTTGTTCTCCATCTTGGGAACGTTGTGAATCTTGTGGCAGGCACTGATCATGGGCTCCAGATCAGAGGCTTTTTTTACCTTGCGCGTATCAACGACCATGGCCCACTGCTTGGCCTTGAGCGCGCCTTCCCCTTTTTTGATTTCAACCTGGCCCGCAACCTCTCCCTGTCCGGCTGCCAGAACATCCAGAACCGGTTTGGCGCCGATGCCCAGAACAGCAACCCCGGCCATTGTTAAGAAGCGTCTTCTGCTGCTTTCCATCACTTTATCTCCTTCGGTTTGTCGATATGGCAGTCAAAGCAGTAAGGTCTCACCGAAGCATAGTCATGGCATTTGTCACAAAAGTCAGCCTTGTTCGAGTGACAATCCAGGCAGGTGTTGGAAAGACTCATGGTAAATGCCTTACCACTGGGATTGACATAGATGTTGTCGGAATTTCTGACTACCGCTTGCCGCCAGACATCCAGAAGCTGCATGTGCTCAGCCCTCATATACGCTGTCGGCATCACGCATTCTTTTGCCGCCTTGGCCTTCTCGGTCAGTTTAAGCTCCGGACCGGGCGCAGCCTTTCCCGAATTGTACCAGAAAGGAAATGTAAACAATGCGATAAAAATGACCAATCCCGCAATGATATATTTCTTGTCTTTCAGAAATATTTTCTTGTCATTCATTATTCATCCTCCATTCCTGGCAGCGGCTCTCCGCGCAGGTTCGTGGTTCTTTCACCTTCTCCGGGAAGGATCAGCGCATTGGCCACCATTTCGGTAACCCCTGTAACGCCGACCCCGGGCACCCAGTAATCCATGAGGGTCGGAAGCGCGGCCCGGTCAATGGCGCAGATGGTAGCCAGCATGTTGACCCCGTATTTTTCGTGGACATGTTTGACGGCATTGGCTCTGGGAAGACCGCCGGTCAGCCGCAGCTCCATATTTTCACCGGCATTCAGACCCGAACCGCTTCCGCAGCAGAATGTCTGCTCCCGGATGGTGTTGGGCGGCATCTCATAGAAGTTATTGGCCACGTTCTGAATGACATACCGGGGCTCATCAAACATGCCCATGCCGCGCGAGGGATTGCAGGAATCGTGATAGGTCAGGATGAGATTGTCATTGCGGCTTGGGTCCAGATTCAGTTTACCGTGTTTGATCAGATCTGCCGTAAATTCCGAGAGATGAACCATCTTGGTGGATTTGGCGTTTTCAAATACCGTACCGGTGATGGGAGAGACAGGCACCTCGAGAAAATCCGCAGGCCCGTTCATGGTATCCATGTACTGGTTGATGACCCGCCACATGTGGCCGCATTCCCCGCCAAGGATCCATTTGACCCCCAGGCGCTTGGCCTCGGCGTACATCTTGGAGTTGAGCCGCTTCATCATTTCATGAGAGGTAAAGGAGCCGAAATTGCCGCCTTCGGAAGCATAGGTGCTCCAGGTGACATCCAGGCCATATTCTTCCTTCAGATAATGGAAAAGAAGCAAATAACCCATGCAGGTATAGGTGCCCGGATCGGCGAATACGTCTCCGGAAGGCGTGATAAAGAGAATGTCCGCGCCTTTTTTATTAAAATTGGGTTCCACCCGAACCCCGGTAATCTCCTCAAGGTCATCCACGAAGAACTCGAGCATGTCCTTAAAGGCATGGGGCTGAATTCCCAGATGGTTACCGGTGCGATAACAATTGGCGACAGGCGTTGCAATCCAGTCGATATTCAGGCCGATCAGGTTGAAGAGCTCTCTGGCCATCATCGTGATTTCCGCCGTATCAATGCCGTAGGGGCAGAAAATCGAACACCGCCGACATTCCGTGCACTGAAAAAAGTAATACCACAATTCTTTTAACACTTCCACGGTCAGGGGTCTGGCGCCGGCCAGTCTACCCAGAATCTTTCCCGCGGCGGTAAAATCATTGCGGTAAATGGAGCGAAGCAGTTCGGCCCTTAATACCGGCATGTTTTTGGGATCGCCGGTTCCGATGAAAAAATGGCATTTGTCGGCGCAGGCTCCGCAGCGCACACAGATGTCCATAAACAGCTTAAAAGAGCGGAACCTCTCCAGCCTTACCTTGAATCCTTCATGAAGGATTTCCTTCCAGTTTTCCGGAAGTTTCCAATCCTCATCCATCGGATTCCACTGGTGCGCGAAAGGAAGATGTGTGTATTCGACGCTTTTGGGATTTGCCGCATAACAGTACATTCCCTTTCGAATATTCACCGGAGTATCCATCCAGTCCGTCTGGGGCGGCGTTCGATCTATATTGGACAACAATTTATCTGGTTTTGGAAAGTCTGACATTTACTTACTCCTTTTCCACTGGCAGTCCAGCCTCTATCATTTTTTCCCTGAATTCTTCTTCATACTCTTCGTAGGTATGAACTTCAACAGGATAGTTCCATGGATTGACATGTCTGACTGCACGGGTGTTACACGGAAGATTTCGAGTGGGGCTCAGGAAAACACCTCCCATGTGCATCAGTTTGCTGAAAGGGAAATAGACCAACAGGATACAGACAAAAAACAGATGGACGTAAAATACCGCGCCGATGCCCTGGGGAATGGTCGGATGAAAGGAAACCAGACCCAGCGTGAGCTCTTTTGCCGCCCGAATGTTCACTTTTGAAAAATACCGCATCAAAATGCCGGTAAAGGCGATTCCGAAAATAAGAAAGAGGGGGAAGAAGTCGGCCGGCAGGGAAATGTATTTGACCTGGGGAATCACGACCCGCCGGATAAACAGAAAGGTCACCGCGGCCAGAAGCACCAGACCCGATATGTAGACGCCGGGAACCCCGATTCTCACGACATCGGTCAGGATTTCAAGCCGGAAGAAACTGTCCACGGTTTCAACCAGTTTAATCAAGGCGGGAACCGGTTCCGTAAACAGGCGCAGATGCCGGACAATCACGGTCAGAAACGCATAGTGAAACGCAAGTGCCGCCAGCCACAGCCAGATTTCCAACTGAAACGCCAGCTTTGACCCTTCCTGAATGGAATTGCGGGTATTGCGGAAAAGCGACCGGAAACAGCATACTTCCAGAATCATTCGCACCACCACCGCACCCGGCGTAAAGGGATTTTCAAACTTGCTGGGTTTGATCCAGGGAAGCGATTTTTGCTGGCCGCAGGTTGAAGGAATGCGAAACGGCACGGCGGAACGCGCCCATCCCATCACCCGGTAGACAACGCCGGCAAGAAATGCAACCACCGCAACATAGGGTATGACGATCCCGAACAGAAGTTCGAGCCCTGCTGCCTCCACACCCAGATAGGCCAGCAGAAATAGCACAATCACTGCCAACAGGGAATACATGTACTTTACATTCATTGACCATCACCTCGCTCTGTGGTCCCGCTCATCAGCGTACATTTTGCGGGGACTAAAAAAATATATTGAACGCTGTGGCTCTCGGGAACAAAGCCCCTTTTATGCCTTTAAGCCACTGACCCGAATAATCGTCATTTGTTGCAGTTGCCGTTTTTTGGCGGCGTTACCAGTCGCAGTCCCGGAGAATCCTCATCCGGAACATCCTTTACCAGTCCGGCTCTTTGAAACGCGCGAAAGGTCGTATTTCGCATTTCATTGGCCTGAATCTGGTAAAGCGTTTCCCTGCATTTCACATAGATGTCAAATGCCATCAGGCAAAGATCATCGATTCTGGATTCAAAATCCATGAACGCTGTCATCACCTGCGGATCCAGAAATTCTTTACCGAGGGTTTCCCGGATGATTTGCTTGAGGAACAAAATAAAGGAGGTGGCTTTTGAAGGGGTAAAGTCCTGAATCGCGCGAATGCGGATAATGGGATCCAGAAAAGAATTAAGGGCTTCCCTATCCATTCCGGTTGCCAGAACATCAAACAAGGCTTCAAGGCCCTTCAGCGTGGTTCTTCCCACGGGATTGGCGAAAGGATCTTTTTGCTGCTGCAAAAACTTGGCGGTATCAACTGGATATGTTCTCACAACTTCATCAAACCAGCGTTTGACCAGGGCGGTTTTGTGTTGGGACAACAGTTTTGCCAGTTTCATAAAAAAGGGCGCTCCTCACTCTTTTAACACTAACGATCGGATATTTCAAAATGAAACGCGGTCAGAGAATTATCCCACGCGCCGCATCAGCGAATTGAATATTTAGACTTTGCCTATAGTCAACTTGGCATTTCCTGTCAACAAGAAATGACGGGTTTTAAAACAAACCCCGCACCACTATGGATCACATCCATTTTCTACTGCTTGCTCCGTGGTGTTAAGTCAAAAACTAACATGGGAATCCAGAATCGCAAACATTAATTCAGTTTTCTTATTTCAGACACCTTATCCTTACTTATTTGAACTTCACCGCCATCTTTATTAAAAAACACCATCTTGTCTTGTTCCCGACAAGAATCCGTGAATATTTGGTTCCCGTTCGTCAAGATGATCAGATACTTCTGGATAGGGACAACTGGCGTAGTGATTAAATCGACAGAGCCTGAATCAGCTTTTTGCCGGCTATTCATCGACTCGGGATCTTTGGGCTTGGATTTGGTTTCAGATTTGGGTTTAGATTTGGGTTTTTCATGAATCGCCTTTTTGGCAGCTTTTCCCTTGACCCCGGATATTTTGAATTGAAATTTTGCCGGCACATCGCAACTGCTCAATTTTTTCCGGAAGGCGTGACCTTTTCTGCTGTTATAATATGGATCAATGATATCAATATGTATCGTTTGTTTCCACAGGGTATGATCAAAAAAATCATAGGCGTAAAATGTGACAGAAATACCTTCCTGGACAATATTCGTATTGTTTAAAATTTCGCCAACAAGATAACAACCGTCACGCTTTGTTTTGCTTTTGGTTTTGGTTTTCGTTTTCAATATTTCAACATGCAAGGAACGGTACGAAAAGTTGTCATCAATCCTGTCATCGCTGAAAAAAGCCGAAGCACTATGTGCGTAGAGTAATATGATGGAACAAAGCAGGAAATATGAGATTCGCTTTCCAAAAGTAAAAAAACAAATGGCGGCTGGATATTTCAAAAGGAATTCTGTTGAGGATATCATGAGTCTCTCCCAATGGAAAATGCGATAAATTCATGTAAAAGCCGAATGGGATTTGATTCGGCATCCTACGGAAAAATCAAATTCAGATTGTAGAATTTTGTCTGGAACTTCTTGCCATCGGTAACAGTGATTAAGAATTCCTGAATAACTGAATCCGGCGTCAGCTCTCTTTCATCAAAGATGAATCTGAAATTGGACGTTGTGGTAAGTTTTATGATTTGGATATCAGACATCGTATCATCAGGGCATGATTCCCTGTTTTAGACTGTCGTGCCGATTCTGTAAATATCCGCATATTTCCGTCATATATTTAACCGCCATTTCAGCATCATCATCAGTCGGAAAACCTGACGGCAACAGACCCAGATCAGCAGGATATCGGCTATCCAGGTAAATGTCATTTAAAAAACTCAACGCATCATCATCTATTTTCAATTCAGAACCCAGAATGTCCTCACATAACTGCCGCAATCGAATCAAATTGTGTGTTCGCGGAACAGGCTGTTGCTGGACAGCCAGCAATGCTTTAAACGTTTTCTCAACAGCCTGTTGACAATGAAAACAAACCATATTGAAAATCTGGTGTTGCAGTAACACCGTCGCGCTTTTCATGTCGTCCGTTGCATATTGCATCCAAACATCAGACAGTCGCTGCATCGTAAATCACCCTGCCTTCCTTCATAACACCGTTCAGAAATGATGATGGTTCCTTCCGTAATAAAGAAATTTCATCAGGCGTATAAGCCAGTATATCGATACCTATCTGACGATCGAAGTCTTTCAAAAGTCCTCTTATCATCATTCGGCGTGTAACCGGACGATCCATAAAAGGAGCGATAATCAAAAGGTCGAGATCGCTCTCACTGTCCTGCTTTCCTCTGGCATAGGAACCAAAGAGAATCACCTGTTCCACAGGCACAGCATTACCGATGCGTTTAACAATTTCTTCCAGAACGGAATCAATGTCTTTGATCATTGATGTGACCCTTCATTTTATCATTGTTGTATCCGGTTGGGCAGGTCTTGCCGATTTTGGGAACCATCCGTGGCGCTGTTTTGCCATCGAAGGGGATACAATGCCCGCTGACCCCATCCAGGTGATAGCCATTCGGGCAGGTCTTTCCAATCTTTGGGATGCCCTCTGCGGATAGCGGCTGAACGGAAATGATTGCGATTACAGCAGCAAAGCACAAAAGGATTCGCATTTTCATAACATCTCAAAGATGTTTTTCCAGATCACTCCTGTGACAATTACTCGGTAACTATAGACAAAAACCGAGGAAATGCAACAATTCTTCACTTGATTAATAATTTCCAGATGATATAACATCCGTAATAATGTTTATTGTGATTCATGGCTATCTGCATTACGAAAGGTCCAAAGCCCGATGAAACCCATCCATCCGGATTACCCATCATTGGTCAAGGAGGTCCGCAGGCAACTCGCCCTGAGCCAGGAGGATCTGGCCCGCGAACTGGGCGTGAGCTATGCCACCGTCAACCGCTGGGAAAACAGCCAGGCCAGGCCATCCAAACTGGCCCGGGCCCAGTTGGATGCGTTCTGTGATCGGATGCAGGCGGCAGAGATGCTGAGTCTTCCGGAGATCGACCGTGGTCGATGATAAAGAGAAATCTGATCTCGTTCCGAAACCAGTGCGCCAACCCATCAAGGGTTGGCCCGCCACTGAACGCCCCCGTGAAAAACTGCTTCAGTTAGGCCCTGAGGGGTTATCAGATGGAGAATTGCTGGCGGTTTTGCTTCGCATTGGAAAATCCGGGCAGTCGGCCAAAGATTTGGGGCGTCAGCTCATATCACAATTTAACGGTATCAGCGGGATCGATCGCGCCCACATTGAGGAATTGCTTGCCGTTCCCGGCATGGGCATCGCCAAGACGGCTCAGCTAAAGGCCGCCATCGAAATCGGCAAAAGAGCCCGCATGCAAAATGCGCAGTCCAAGGGTTTTAATCATGCAGCAGATGTGGTCGTCTATATCCGGCCGCGATTTGAAGGCAAACGTCAGGAATGCTTTTTGACAATTCTTTTGGATGGACAGAACCGTTTGCTTGCTGAAAGAATGATTGCCGAAGGCATCCCAACGCAAGCCACGGTCTATGTTCGCCGGGTGATGGAAGAGGCCTTGCGGGTATCGGCAAGTGCATTTTTAGTGGCCCACAACCACCCTTCGGGTCATCCAGCCCCCTCACCCGCGGATGACCGGACCACACAAGACCTCAAACAAGCCGCCGATCTTTTGAATTTAATCTTTCTGGATCACATTATCATCGGAAGCGGAAGCAGCTATTACAGTTACGCTGAAAACGAAAAATTATAACCACGATTGGGAGTGATCCATGGCAAAGAAGAGCTATGTCAAGGCAGATGAAATCCAAATAAAGGGCAATCAGATATTCAGCCCGGTGCGCCGCAAATGGCTCCTGCTGACCCCCGAAGAGCGGGTTCGCCAGGATTATCTATCTATTTTAATCGATGGATATGGTTACACCATCGATCAAATCTCCGAAGAAATGGATGTCACAGGACGCGGCAGCGCCCAAGCACGAGCCGATTTTGTGATCTGGCGCAGTGCCCAGGATAAGACCCATCAAAAGTCGCCTTTTATCATCGTGGAGTGCAAATCCGATAATGTGACCATCAAGGCCCACGATTACGCCCAGGGCGAACACTATGCGCGGATGACCGATGCACCTTTTTTTGTCACCCACAACTCACGGGAAACCAAGTATTGGCGGGTCAAAAAAGACCGGATGCCCGGCTATATCGAAGAGATCGAGAATATTCCCCATGTCGACGCCACAGACAAGGAAATCGAAGAGTTGCTCTCCAAGCTCCGCGTATTCAAAGAAAAGGAGTTCGCCGACCTGCTGCATCAATGTCACAATGTGATCCGCAACCGCGAAAAAAAGGACCCAGCCGCCGCTTTTGATGAAATCGCCAAAATCCTTTTCGTTAAAGTTTATGTGGAACGCAAGCTGCTGACCCGCCGAAGCAAGGAAAACCTGTTCACCGTGGATGTTCTCAATAAGCAGATTGCTGAAAATCCCCTGGATACCCTGTTTCAAGAGACCAAGAAATCTTATTCCGCAGATAATATTTTTGACGACGACGAACGTATCAACTTGAAACCTGCCACGGGCGAGGAGATAGTGCGCAAGCTGGAAAAATACAATCTCTCCGATACCAGTGAGGACATCAAGGGGGTGGCCTTTGAGCGTTTTCTGGGCCGAACCTTTCGCGGAGAAATCGGGCAGTTTTTCACCCCCCGGACCATCGTGGAGTTTATGGTTCACATGATTGACCCCCAGGAGGAAGAGGTGGTCTGCGACCCGGCCAGTGGGTCCGGCGGGTTTTTGATTCGCGTGTTTGAGATCGTGCGGGAAAAAATTCTGGCCGATGCCGACCAACAGTATAATACGTTTCGCAATAAAGCTGAAAAGGACAAGTCCCTTACCGATACCAAACGGGCCAAACTACTGCAGGAAAAATTTGATGAGATCCAGCAAACAATTGATCAAACCAAGGAAGGTTCACGTCTCTGGAACTTGGCCAATCGCTGTATCTTCGGCACGGACGCTAACGACCGCATGGCCCGCACCAGCAAAATGAACATGATCATGCACGGCGACGGCCACGGCGGGGTTCACCACCATGATGGGTTTTTAAACGTCAACGGCATATTTGAAACCCGTTTTGATATCGTCCTGACCAATCCTCCCTTTGGCGCCAATGTGGAACCCTCCGACAAGGTGCTGGAATCCGATATCGAAATAAATCCCGCACATGAGCGGCGCTATGTGCGGGAATTTGGGGAGCCGTACATAGAAGCCCAGGCACGGGTAAAGGCTGCCATCAACAGGCCCATCGCCAGCTTGTTCGATTTACCCAAAAGCGACAAATCCAATATCAAGACAGAAATCCTGTTTATCGAGCGCTGTTTGGATCTGCTCAAACCCGGTGGACGTATGGGCATTGTACTTCCAGAAGGCATTTTCAATAACCCATCGCTAACCTATGTTCGCCAATTCGTGGAAGACCGGGCATATCTCAAGGCCGTGGTCAGCCTGCCCCAGGAGACCTTTATCTCATCCGGTGCCAGCGTTAAAGCATCGCTCCTTTTCCTGAAAAAATTCACAGATGAGGAAAAAGGGCGGTTTAACCAGACATATGCCACCGCCAAAGCAGAAATTAATGCCATATATGCCGATGAGATCGCTAAGGAAACCCAGCGGCTTGAAAATGCTATCGCAAAAGCTATAGAAGACAAAGATACCGAAAGCCGTAAGGACCTACAAAAGGCGGTGAAGAATTACATCAAGCAGATGGAGGACAAGGAAGCAACCGAATCTCGACAGCTTTTAAAAGAACGTTTTGACTACTCCATTTTTATGTACGAGGCTGAAAAAGTTGGCATATCGGCTACTGGCGAAGAGGAGCAGAACGAACTCTATCCCAATGCAAATCAACCGAAGGGGGTCGAAAAGACGTGTTTGGAGTGGTATCGGGATTTTCTGGCGAATTCTAAAGGAATTGCCGAGGCGGGAGGGGCACTGTGATAATACAGGCACAATCTCACCCAAGAGCCTTTGCCGTTGGATTCCAGGACTTGGCGACGTGGAGCGTTGCAGCTCAATTTGCAGTGAACTGGAATTGGCCAGATGAAATCATCAGGCCTTTGGGCCACGTTCTGTCAAAGCGAAGCGTGGCAGCAATAGGTCCGTTAACACCGGAATCATTAGTGTCGCTGTTGACCATCCGTTTCGATGGCTCGATTGAACCCCGTGAACCGGTTCAGATAAAAGACATCAAGGGGAAGCTATTCAGGGTGTATCCGGGTGATATTGTTTTCTCCAAGATCGATATTAGGAACGGTGCAATCGGTCTTGCTCCCGATGATATCGATTGCATGTGTGTCACTTTGGAATTTCCGGTTTATTCCGTTAATACAGAAAAAGCTCTCTCGGAGTATGTGAAGCTTCTGTTTAGAACAGCCGCCTTTAAGAAGCTGCTAAATTCCATGATCAGCGGCGCATCCGGCCGGAAACGTATTCAATCCTCGCAGTTGGAAGGAGTCAAGGTTCCGATCCCGCCGCTGTCCGTTCAGCAAAAGATTGTGGCGTATTGGGAGACGGCGCAGAAGCAACGAGCATTTGCAGATCAGGCGCTTACCGATCTATTTGCCGAACTTCACTTGAACCTCGTTGAGCAAACTCATGCCTTTGTGCAAGTAGCCGGTTCCAGAGTGTTTCTTGCCAACTATGCAAAAACTCAGCAATGGGATGTAAAGAGCGGGCGTGCTGCGGCCTTTATCTCTGCCAATCCCGGTTTTGTAAGGCTTGGCGACTATATGCACGAATGTTCGGAGACCGTCAGGCCGTGGGAAGAACCAGAAAAGAAATGGCCTATATATGGTGTCAACAATAAAGACGGTGTGTTTCTAAATACACATCAAAAAGGCAAGGATTTCAATGCGCCATACAAAAGGATTGAAAAAAATTGGTTCTTTCATAATCCAACTCGAGCCAATGTCGGTTCATTGGGTATTGTACCGGAAGTCCCAGAAGAGGCTATCACCAGCCCGGAATATCAGGTGTGGCGGCTCCATTCGGGTTTTTTACCAGACTTCATGGCATTAATGATTCACACAGCGTATTTTCTCTCTCTTGTTGATTTCAATCGTGTTGGTGGCGTGAAACAGCGGATGTACTATGCCAATCTTGCAGAGATTCGGTTGCCGATGATTGACCTTGAAATACAAAAAAAGTTCGCGGATCAACGGTTAGCTATCCTGTCCGCAATTACAAAAGCCAACGAGAAGTTAGAAGAACGAAAGACTGAGATTGAGAAAATTATCCTCGGCATTCGCTCCGTGGAGGATGTCTAAAATGCCACGAGCAAGCCAAACCATCGAGTTCGAAGGGTACTTTGCCGAGGGCGTGTTGGGTATTTTTAAAATCATTCGTGGCTTTGCCGATTTGCGGGATTTGGCGGCTGTTTCGCTGTCCTATGAGCTGAATGACGGGGCTGATGCGGGGCGGTTAGAAGGCCACCAGCGCTATTTTAACGAAAAGCACGCCCTGGACATCAAGAAATACCTTGAACAAGGCGACAATCGGGAAAGTGGGCTATGAGGTCAATTTCAACCGTGAGTTCTTTTGCTACCAGCCGCCACGGCCGCTGGAGGATATCGATGCCGAATTGGAAGGCGCTTAACAAATCCAATGAACTTATAAAAGAACGCCGCAGTGCTCTCATCTCTGCGGCAGTGACGGACCAACTGAAAAAAGCGGGGAGGAGACATGATGGATAACAGCCAATTCCAATCCCTCGTACGTGAATTAATGTCCCTTGGCCGGGAAACGGAATGGGTCGAGTTCAAGCATAACAAGGATGCCCCAGAAGAAATCGGTGAATACCTCTCAGCCCTGTCCAACTCGGCGGCCCTGCTCGGCAAAACTTCCGCCTATATCCTGTGGGGGGTTGAGGATGAAACAAGGCGGATCGTCGGCACCTCATTCAGGCCCCTTCAAAAAAAGGTCGGCAACGAGGAACTGGAAAATTGGCTGTTGACCCAACTGGACCCACACGTGTTGGTGAACATCCACGAAGGCATGGCGGACGGCAACCCGCTCGTGATTTTCGAGGTTCAGCCTGCTCCGAACAGACCAGTCCGGTTCAAGGGAGCGGCGTATATCCGAATCGGTAGCTACAAAAAGAAACTCCAGGAGCATCCCGAAAAGGAACGGGAACTGTGGCGGGTGTTTGAAAGGACGCCCTTTGAAAAGGGATTGGCCATGGACGGTGCGACATCCGACGAGGTTCTCCTGTTGATCGATTATCCGAACTATTTTCGACTGACGAAACAGCCTCTGCCGGAAAACCGTAAAGCCATTTTTGAGCGGCTGACTTCCGAGAAGGTTATCATTCCGAAAGGCCGCGACAGACATGCAATTACCAATGTCGGGGCCATTCTTTTCGCGCGGAATTTAAATGATTTTGACCGACTGGCCAGAAAAGCGCTGCGGGTGATCATTTACCGTGGAGACAACAGGGTTGAGACCATTAAGGAGCAAGTGGGCGGCAAGGGTTATGCCATCGGTTTCGAAGGCGCCATTGCATACACCAACGACCAGCTTCCCCAAAACGAGCAGATCGGCCAGGCCCTTCGCCGGGAAATTCGAATGGTCCCGGAAATCGCAGTCCGGGAACTGGTTGCCAATGCCCTCATTCATCAGGATTTCAACATCACCGGCGCCGGACCGATGGTGGAAATCTTCACGGACCGGATGGAAATTTCCAATCCGGGACTTCCGCTTATAGACACCCTGCGTTTCATTGATGAACCGCCGCGTTCCCGTAACGAAGCATTGGCTTCACTCATGCGACGAATGAATATTTGCGAGGAGCGCGGCAGCGGTATTGACAAAGTAATTTTTAACGTTGAACTTTTTCAGCTTCCGGCACCTGATTTCCGAAGCACCGGGAGCAGCACGGTGGCGGTTCTATATGGACCCCGCCAGTTTGCTCAGATGGATCGGGAGGAACGCATCCGCGCCTGTTATCAACACGCCTGCCTTTTGTATGTTTCGGGAAAGCGCATGGCGAATTCAACGCTGCGCCAGCGGCTGGGAATCAAGGAATCGAGCTATACCCTGGCATCCCGGATTATTAGCGACAGCATTGATACCGGTATGATCAGGCTCCACAGCGGAACTCGGCGGGATGCCTGCTACGTGCCTTTCTGGGCATAAAATTTTATGTCATTCAAAGGCTACACATGACCTATCGCATACAAATATAATTAAATATTACAGTTAATTGCCAATGTAGCGCCATGTGACAGCTGCCTCATGGCACTGCGATTCCTCATCAGGACAGTGTTCTGGAGCTGCCCTACACATATCTGCGGCACCTGGCGTCGAAGCTGCAGAAACGCCTGATCGGACCTGGTTATCACGCCGAAGGCCAATCCAACCCACATCGAAAGCGCTTTACGCTGCACCAAGCCGAGCGCCTGAGGCAATGCGATTTGCGGAAATCTGTTGTCGTTTTTATCATTATTTTATATGATATTCAAAAGATAATTTGTCATTTTCATTTCATGTCGCACCCCATTATCAACAGCAGTATTGAGGGGCGAGTATTGAGGGGAGATAAAAAGGAACTCACCCCTCAATACTCGCCCCTGACCGCTGCTTTATTAAGAGACCAGGAGGTTTTTCATGGCAGGACATCCCAACAGCTTTGGCGCCCGGTCCATTCTGACAACGGATGAAGGCCCGTTAACCTGCTACAGACTGAGCCTGCTGGAACAGGCCGGCTTTTCGGGTATCGACCGGCTTCCTTACAGCATTCGAATTCTTTTGGAAAATCTGCTACGGCATGAAGACGACGTTCTGGTCACCTCCCGGGATATCGAGAAAATGGCATTGTGGGGGCAGGCCGGCGAATCCGCCGGCGAGGTGCCGTTCATGCCGGCAAGGGTGCTGCTTCAGGACTTCACGGGCGTGCCGGCAATTGTGGATCTGGCAGCCATGCGGGATGCGGCCCAGCGGCTTTACGGCAATTGCTCAAAAATCAATCCGCTGATACCCGCCGAACTCGTGATTGACCATTCGGTTCAGGTGGATGTTTATGGATCCTCGGACGCTGTTGCCCGGAACACGGAATTCGACTACCTGCGAAATTCCGAACGCTATGCATTTCTGCGCTGGGGGCAGAAGAGCTTTCACAATTTCAGCGTGGTACCTCCCTCCACCGGCATCTGCCATCAGGTCAATCTGGAATATCTGGCCAGGGGGGTCTGCGTGGGAGACAGTCCATTGGGACCGGTAGCTTATCCGGATACGGTTGTCGGTCTGGACTCTCACACCACCATGATCAATGGCCTGGGGGTACTGGGCTGGGGGGTCGGCGGCATCGAGGCCGAGGCTGTCATGCTGGGAAGGCCGTATTATCTGCTGACACCCCAGGTGATCGGTCTTTATATGGAGGGAAAACCCGCCAGAGGCACCACGGCAACCGACCTGGTTCTGACAATCACGCAGTTGCTGCGGAAAAAAGGCGTGGTGGGAAAATTCGTCGAGTTTTTCGGCCCCGGCGTCCTGGAACTCAGTCTCGAGGACCGGGCAACCATCGCCAACATGGCGCCTGAATACGGCGCAACCATGGGCTTTTTCCCCGTGGATGAAAAAACCCTTCACTACCTTCGGTTGACCGGAAGACCTGAGAAAACATGCCGTCTGGTCGAAGCCTACTGCAAAACCCAGGGACTTTTCCGGTCCGATACTTCACCGGTCCCGGTTTACAGCGATATCGTCAGCCTGAACCTGGACAGCATCGAGCCTTGCCTGGCCGGTCCCAAACGCCCTCAGGATCGGGTGTTGCTCAAAGAGATGAAACCGGTTTTCGAAAAATTTCTTCTGGAATCATGCGGAGCCGAGCCAGGACCTCATGGGATGATGGCATTATGGGAGCATGAAGGCGGCAGGCCGTCCGCGGAAGAACCCGATGAAACAAGCGATGCATCCTGTACGCTTCCGCAGAAAAAAGGCAATCAAATCATCCTTGACGGTATCCCGGTGAACATCGATCATGGGGCCGTTGTGATCGCTGCCATCACAAGCTGCACCAACACCTCCAACCCGTCTGTGCTGATGGCGGCAGGGCTTCTGGCAAAACGGGCGGTAGAACGGGGACTATCCGTCAAACCCTGGGTCAAAACCAGTCTGGCACCCGGCTCCAAGGTCGCCGTGGACTACCTGGCGTCCGCCGAGCTGCTGCCGTACCTGGAGCGCCTGAATTTTCACCCGGTTGCCTTCGGATGCACGACGTGTATCGGTAACAGCGGGCCGCTTGACGATGCTATTTCTCAGGCAATCAAGGATCATGACCTGTTCGTGGCCTCGGTGCTGAGCGGAAACCGCAATTTCGAGGGCAGAATCAATCCCCTGACCCGAATCAATTACCTGGCATCCCCTCCCCTTGTCGTTGCATACGCCATTGCCGGAACCGTGGATATCCATTTTGAAACCGAACCCCTGGGATGGACTGAAAACGGATCCCCTGTCTTTCTCAAGGACATCTGGCCTTCTTTTGAAGAAATTCAGGAAATGGTCGCGGCCTTCAACACCCCGGACCGCTATCAACACGTCTATGCCGCTGTTTTTGATGGAGACGCCAAATGGCAGTCCCTGCCCACTCCTGAGTATTCCCTTTATCCCTGGGACGAAACATCCACATATATCAAGGAGCCGCCTTTTTTCCGCCACACCACCCGCGAGGCCGAACCCATCCGGGATATTCAGGACGCAAGGGTCCTGGCCCTGCTTGAAGACAGCGTCACAACCGATCACATTTCTCCGGCAGGATCTATTCCAATTTACAGCCCTGCGGGGCAATACCTGATCCAACAGAATATATTGCCGCCGAATTTTAATTCCTACGGCGCCAGGCGCGGCAACCACGAGGTAATGATGCGGGGAACCTTTGCCAATATCCGGCTACAAAACAGGATGGTTCCGGGAGTGAGCGGCGGATGGACCCTGTGGCTGCCGGACGGCGATAAAATGACCATTTACGATGCGGCCATGAAATACCGGGAAAGGTGCACGCCGCTGCTGGTTCTGGCCGGAAAAGAATACGGCACCGGAAGCTCCCGGGACTGGGCCGCCAAGGGCACCCTGCTTCTGGGAATCCGGGCCGTTGTTGCGGAAAGCTTTGAGCGGATTCACCGAAGCAATCTGGTCTGCATGGGTGTGCTGCCGCTTCAGTTCAAACCCGGCGACAGCCACGAATCCCTTGGCCTGAACGGAACCGAAACCTACCAGATCACGGGAATCGAAACAGATCTTTTCCCCGGAAAAGAATTGCCGGTCATTGCGGAACACCCGGACGGCACCAAAATCCGGTTCCAGGTCATTGCCCGGCTGGATTCTCCGGTTGAAGTCACCTACTACCAGCATGGCGGCATTCTCAATTATGTGCTTCGCAGCATGACGTGATGCAACTTATGAAGGACCTTCTTCTGGCAATTGATTGCGGAACCCAGAGCCTCAAAGCCTTGGTGTTCGACCTGAACGGCAACCTGCTCGACAAGGAACAGATTATTTTTACGCCGTATTTCTCCGAAAACCCCGGGTGGGCCGAACAGGACTCGGAGATCTTTTGGCAGGCCCTGTGCCGGGCCTGCCAGAGACTATGGGAGAAAGGTGTTATTCAAAAAGAGCGCATCGCGGGGGTATCGCTCACCAGCCAGCGCGGAACGGTCATCAACGTGGATGCATCCGGAAAACCCCTTCGGCCGGCCATGCTCTGGCTGGACCAGCGAAAAACCCACGGCCAGCTTCCCATCAGGGGACCATGGGGCCTGGCCTTCAAAGCCGCGCGCCTCGGCGATACCATCGCTTATTTTCAGGCCGAAGCAGAAGCCAACTGGATCCGGACCTACCAGCCGGACATCTGGCGGGCAACACACAAATATCTGCTGCTTTCCGGGTTTTTGACGTTTCGGCTGACAGGGGAATTTGTGGACTCCGTCGGATGTCAGGTGGGCTATCTTCCCTTTGATTACCGAAATCTTTGCTGGGCCAGAAGCTGGGACTGGAAATGGCTTTGCGTTCCCATGGACCCGGTGGTTCTGCCCGGACTTGTCCCCGCCACACAGCAGCTTGGCCAGATCACCCCTAAGGCAGCGGATGCCACCGGCATTCCCCTTGGCCTTCCGGTAATCGCCGCGGCAGCCGACAAAGCCTGCGAAGTTATCGGTTCGGGAAGCCTGGAGCCTTCCATCGGTTGTCTCAGCTATGGCACCACCGCAACCATTAACGTCACCCACAAAAAATATGTGGAAGCCATTCCCCTGCTACCCCCCTATCCTTCGGCTGTTCCCGGATTTCATACCCTTGAAGTCCAGATTTACCGGGGATACTGGATGGTGAGCTGGTTCAAGGAAGAATTCGGTTATCCGGAGCTTCAGCAGGCCGCGGAACAGGGGCTGGCGCCCGAGTCGCTCTTTGAAAAACTGGTTGAAGCCGTGCCTCCCGGAGCCATGGGACTTATTTTACAGCCTTACTGGACCCCGGGAGTCAAACTGCCCGGCCCCGAAGCCAAAGGCGCCATAATCGGCTTCGGCGATGTCCATTCCCGGGCTCACCTTTACCGCTCGATCCTGGAAGGTCTGGCCTATGCGCTACGGGAAGGAAAGGAGCGCATCGAGAAAAAAACCCATATCCCCATCACCAGCCTTCGCGTCTCCGGCGGAGGCTCCCAGAGCCGGTGCGCCATGCAGATCACGGCGGATATTTTCGGCCTGCCGGCTGCCAGACCCCGGCTGTATGAAACCTCGGGCCTGGGAGCCGCCATCGACGCCGCCGTGGGACTGGGACTTCACAGCGATTTTTCGTCCGCGGTAAAGGCCATGACCCATGTCGGGGATGTCTTTGAACCGGACATGAATGTGCACCGGCTGTATGAGGCCATTTACCGGGACATCTATAAAAAAATGTATCGGAAACTCAAACCCTTTTACAAACGGATCCGCGAAATCACCGGATACCCCAGATAAAAACAGGCCAATGGCTATGGTCTGATAGCTGAGAGCCTAATTCCATGTTGCGTTCATGATGGCCCCATAGTAGGGGCGAGTTTGAAACTCGCCTCTACGGATTTTCATGCACAGTAATACCAACTTGATTGCACATTGGAATAACCATATGAACATTTACAGAAAGTTTATTTATGATCAGTGTTGAAAACCTTACCAAAAGTTTTGGAAAATATATTCTCTTCGATGCCATCAGTTTTAAACTCAACTCACGGGAGCGGATCGGCCTGGTGGGTCGAAACGGGCACGGAAAAACCACCCTCTTCCGGCTGGTTGCCGGCATGGATCAGCCGGATTCCGGAAACATTCTGACACCGAAGAGTTATCGCATCGGTTATGTTCAGCAGCATATCGACTTTTCGATGCGGACGGTTCTGGAAGAAGCCATGACCGGTCTTGTGGCCAGCGAGAAGGATCATTCCTGGAAAGCGGAAAAAATTCTGGCGGGTCTGGGGTTTTCCCTTACTGATATGCAGCAGCCGCCGGAAACGTTTTCCGGCGGCTTTCAGGTCCGCCTGAATCTGGCAAAAGCCCTGGTTTCGGAGCCGGATCTACTGCTGCTGGATGAACCCACCAACTACCTGGACATCACCTCCATTCGATGGATCGAGCGGTTCTTGATCAACTGGCCCCATGAGCTGATGCTCATCACCCATGACCGCAGTTTCATGGACAAGATCGTGACCCATACCCTGGGAATCCATCGCCGAAAAGTCCGGAAAATCGCCGGCGACACCGGAAAATACTATGCCCAGATTGCCCTGGATGAGGAAGTATATGAAAAAACCCGGCAGAACGATGAAAAACGCCGTAAGGAGATCGAGGTCTTCATCTCGCGGTTCCGAGCCAAGGCCAGGCTGGCCAACATGGTGCAGTCCCGCATCAAAACGCTTTCCAAAATGACCCGACAGGAAAAGCTGGATAAGGTCAAAAACCTGGAATTTTCATTTCAGACCCAGCCTTTTTCCGCCAAGCACGTGTTGACGGTCCGCAATCTCGAATTCGGCTTCGACCCCCAGACGCCTCTTATCCAGGATCTTGGTTTTTCGATTCAGGCCGGAGAGCGGATTTGCGTGATCGGAAAAAACGGCAAAGGCAAAACCACCCTGCTTAAGCTTCTGGCCGGCTCCCTGACCCCCCAGAAAGGCGATATCACATTTCATCCGGCCATTACAGCAGGGGTTTTTGAGCAAACTAATATTCAGACGCTGGTGGACAGCCGGACCGTCGAGGAAGAAATCCTCTATTCCCATCCCCATGTGGACCGGCAACTGGCCCGAAACATCTGCGGAGCCATGATGTTCGGCGGCGAAACCGCTTTAAAGAAAATCGCGGTGCTTTCCGGCGGCGAGAAAAGCCGGGTCATGCTGGGAAAGATTCTGGTGACGCCGGTCAATCTGCTGCTTCTGGATGAACCCACCAACCACCTGGACATGGAGTCCTGCGATGCGCTGCTGGAAGCCATCGACAGTTTTGATGGGACGGTAATCATGGTCACGCACAATGAACTCTTCCTTCATGCCCTGGCGGAACGCCTCATTGTCTTTCACCAAAACGGGGTATCCATGTTTGAAGGCGGATATCAGCGGTTTCTGGATAAAAACGGATGGGAGGATGAATCTCCGGAAACAGCACAGCTTCCGGTATCAGCTTCCGTGGATCGGCTGTCTTCCAAACAAATCCGTAAACTGCGCTCAGAAATCATTACCCGCCGATCCAAAAGCCTCAAACCCATGGAAACCCGTCTTTCCGCCATTGAAAAAGACATCGAACACCATGAAGCCCAAATCGCAGATTTCAGCCATGCCATGATGGCCGCAACCCATGAAAATGACGGCCCCAGAATCGTCAAGCTTTCCCAGGAAATCCATCATTCCCAGCAGCGGATCGAATCCCTGTTTGGCGAGCTGGAAGCCCTCACCGCTTCATATGAGGCAGAGAAAAAGCTGTTTGATCAGCAACTTGTTGAGATCGAATCGATCTGATATGACGGACGTCAAAAGGACCGTGACATACAGACGCATCGACCCGACCGCGGACTGCGGCATCCAAGTGTCTGGCAGGGATTTGAAACAGCTCTTTGAAAACGCCGGACTGGCCCTCTTTGACCTGATTGCCGACAACACCCAGGTGGAATCCTGTCTTGAGTATTCGGTACACGTATCCGGAGCAGACTGGGCTGATCTCATGGTCAACTGGCTGCGGGAACTCCTTTACTTCTGGTCCGGAAAGGAACTGCTGATAAATGAAATCGAGGTGACGGAAATCTTTGAGTACCAATTGACCGCAAGAATCCGCGCTGACGACTATGATTCAAACCGGCATCGCCTGAACCATGAAATCAAGGCCGTCACCTATCATCGCATTCAGGTGACAAACCCTCCCACTGGATGGGAAGCCATCGTTATTTTCGATGTTTAATCAAATGAAGGGGTAATGCAGTGATCACCACGGAACACCAATTTATGTTTTGCAATGCCAGAAAACTCTCCAAAATTTCGGACCACTCCATTGATCTGGTGGTAACATCGCCGCCCTATCCGATGATTCAGATGTGGGATGAGCTGTTTAAATCTCTTTCCGCTCCCATCGAAAAAGCGCTTGAATGTGGAGAAGGGAACACGGCGTTTTCCCTGATGCACAAAGAGCTGGATGCCGTCTGGAAAGAACTTTACCGCGTGCTGAGGAACGGAGCGTTTCTCTGCATCAATATCGGGGATGCTGTCCGGACCATTAACGATAAATTTCAGCTTTTTTCCAATCATTCCCGAATCATTTCCTTTTGTACGAGCATCGGCTTTGATGCGCTGCCCGTGATATTGTGGCGGAAACAGACCAATGCCCCAAATAAATTCATGGGTTCGGGAATGCTTCCGGCAGGGGCCTATATCACGCTGGAGCATGAATACGTCCTTGTTTTCAGAAAGGGGGGAAAACGTTGCTTTGATACCGCATCGGAAAAAATGGCCCGGCATGAAAGCGCATATTTCTGGGAAGAACGGAACAAATGGTTTTCGGATATCTGGGATTTCAAGGGGACAACCCAGAAGCTGAATAACGATAAAGTGCGACAGCGAAGCGGGGCCTTCCCCCTGGAGCTGGCGTACCGGATGATTCACATGTATTCTGTAAAGGGGGACACGGTTCTGGATCCGTTCCTGGGAACCGGAACCACCATCCTGGCTGCCATGGCTGCCTGCCGGAACAGTGTCGGGGTTGAACTGGACAGCGAATTCAAGGATGTGATTACGGATCAGATCCAAAACTCCCGTTCACTTCTCAACTCCCGGATATCCGATCGGATCGCATCGCACCTGAGTTTTATCGAAGAATGCCGGGCACGGGAAAAAAGCCTGAAATATGTGAGCGCCCATCATGGATTTCCGGTAATGACCCGGCAGGAAATCAACATGATACTTTACGAAATCAAGGATATTCTGATGGAGCCCAAGGACAGGGTACGGGTATCGTACCAAAAGATATCTGAAAACACTCCCCTGCCCCCTGCCGAAACACCGACGCCAGTTCGCCGTTCGCCCATCGCCAAACAGCAATCTCTGGGGTTTTGACAACAAGGACAGCCATGACGATCGCACTGAAACAGATTGACGACTACCGGTGGGAGATCCCCCGAACCGGAGACATGCGGGTTCCGGGCTTGGTGTATGCCAGCGCTTCCCTGCTGACGGCCGGAGACAGCCAGGAAGCCTTTACGCAGGTGGCCAACGTGGCCACCCTTCCCGGAATTATCAAGGCATCCCTGGCCATGCCGGACATGCACTGGGGATATGGATTCCCCATCGGCGGGGTTGCGGCGTTCGACTGGGAGACCGGCATCATATCTCCGGGAGGCGTCGGTTATGACATCAACTGCGGAGTCCGCCTGGCCGGCACATCCCTTACGGAACCGGAGGTGCGTCCTAAGCTCGAAGCGCTGGTAAACGCCCTATACCAGAATATTCCCTGCGGGGTCGGATCAACCGGTTCGGTAAAGCTGTCCGCATCCGATGAAAAACAGGTGCTGAAAACCGGCAGCCAGTGGGCCATTCGCCAGGGTCTTGGGGAAGAGACCGACCTGGATCACACCGAAGACGGCGGATGCCTTCCCGATGCAGATCCGTCTGAAGTCAGCGAACGGGCCCTGAACCGGGGCAAAAAACAGCTTGGAACCCTTGGCTCCGGAAATCATTTCCTTGAAATCGGCGTCGTGGATGCCATTTTTGACCCGGATATTGCAAGGGGGTTTGGCCTGTTTGAAGGTCAGGTCACCGTGATGCTGCACTCCGGATCCAGGGGCCTGGGATATCAGGTCTGCGATGATTACCTGGCTCTGATGAACAAGCTGTCCCATAAAATCGAATTTCGACTTGCAGACCGGCAACTGGCCTGCGCCATGATTCAGTCCGAGGAAGGCATGAGCTATTTCAGGGCCATGGCCTGCGCCGCCAACTATGCCTGGGCAAACCGTCAGATTCTGATGCACCACAGCCGAAGAATCATTGAAAATGTTCTGGGAATCGGTCCGAAAAACCTGGGGTTTCACCTGATCTATGATGTCTGCCACAATATCGCCAAAAAAGAAGTGCATGAGATCAGCGGCAAAACCCAGACCGTCTGCGTTCACCGTAAAGGCGCCACCCGCTCTTTTCCGCCGGGGCATCCTTCCCTTCGCGGGAATTATCGCCACATTGGCCAGCCCGTCATCGTGCCCGGAGACATGGGAACCGCTTCCTACGTTCTGGTGGGAACAGACAAAGCCATGGCCGAGACATTTGGCTCCACCTGCCACGGCGCGGGCCGGGTCCTGAGCCGAACCGCGGCCCAGAAGGCCAGCAAGGGGCGATCCATCCACCGGGAGCTGGAAGACAAGGGCATTCTGGTGCGGTGGACCGGAAGGTCCACACTGTCAGAGGAAATGCCCGATGCTTATAAAGATATCTCCCAGGTGGTGGATGCGGTTCACGGCGCCGGTATTTCCCGAAAAGTGGCCAGGCTGCGCCCTATCGCGGTTGTCAAAGGTTAAGGGCGTCCATGCCTCCGTTTCCGATTCTCATCTGCCGCTCTTATCCGGTGACGTTATGACAATACCTGCATTGCCTGTTTTCATTTCCGGCTGGGGCAGAACACCCCGGATTCACGCCTCGGGATATGACATCGAATCCTTCGAAGAGATTCTCCCGCTGCTTCATCAGGAAACCGGGGACTTCATCGTTCACGCGCTGGGCAGAAGCTACGGGGACAGCAGCCTCAGCCGGAATGTGATCCTGACTCGGCGGCTGAACGCCATCCTGAACTTTAACCCGGATACCGGCATCGTGATCTGCGAAAGCGGGGTAAGCCTCTCTGATCTGATAGACGTTTTTTTACCCCGTGGTTGGTTTCTATCCGTAACACCCGGAACCAAATTCATCACGGTCGGCGGCGCCATTGCCAGCGATGTTCACGGAAAGAATCACCATAAGGCCGGATGCTTCAGCACCTCGGTGATCGGCATGGATGTTCTCGTCCCGAGCGGCCAGATCATCACCTGCTCCCCACAGACCCACCGGGATCTGTTTCGGGCAACCTGCGGTGGAATGGGGCTGACCGGTGTCATTCTTTCCGCGGTTTTAAAACTCCAGCAGGTTCAAAGCGCCTTTATCGATCAGGAAATCATCAAGTGCCGAAACCTTTGGGAAACCATCGAGGCCTTCCATCAGTACAATCTCACGACCTATTCGGTTGCCTGGATTGACTGCCTGTCCCAGGGAAAGGATTTGGGAAGATCGCTTCTGATGGTCGGTGAACATGCGCAGTCTGGCCGCCTTCGTCTGCCTGAAATCCGCAGACAGTCTGTTCCGTTCGATATTCCGGGGATCTGCCTGAATCCTTATTCGGTATCCTTGTTCAATGCCCTCTACTATGCCAAAGCAAGGCAGCAGCATATTTCGAACACGGTTTCCCTGAACACGTTTTTCTATCCCCTGGATGCTGTCCTGGATTGGAACCGGATGTACGGGAAAAACGGTTTTACCCAGTACCAGATAGTTCTGCCGCTGGAATCCAGTCATGCAGGCATGAAAGCCATCCTGACCCGTATTGCCCGTTCCGGCCTGGGATCATTCCTGGCGGTATTGAAGCTGTTTGGCCCGGAAAACGAGAATTATCTGTCGTTTCCCCTCAAAGGGTTTACCCTGGCCCTGGATTTCAAGATGGTCAGCCGCCTCCTTCCGCTTCTGGACGAGCTGGACCGGATTGTTCTGGATCACGCCGGCAGGATTTACCTGTCAAAAGATGTCCGCATGAAACCGGAAACATTTCAGAAAAGCTACCCGGGCCTGGAAAAATTCAGACAGATCCGGCGTCGTTATGGCGCAACCACCCGGTTTAACTCATTACAGTCCAAACGATTGGAGATATAACCATGCAGTTGTTGATTTTGGGAGCAGGCTCGGACATCGGCATTGCCATTGCCCATAAATTCGCCAAGGCAGAAGGCGCACATATCTGCCTGGCATCCCGGAGACTGGAGCTTCTGGAGAAAAAAGCCCTGGATATTCAAACCCGCTATCAGGTCAAAGCCGGAGCTGTAAGTTTTGATACAATGGATTACGCCGGACATCCGGATTTTTATCGCAGCCTGGACCCAAAACCGGATGCCGTGGTCTTTACCGCCGGGTACCTGGGAAATCAGGGCCTGGCCCAAAAGGTTTTTGGGGAGACCCGAAAAATCATTGAAACCAATTTCCTGGGACCGGTCAGCATCCTTGAAATCATCGCTGCCGATTTTGAAGCCAAAGGCAGGGGGCTGATTATCGGGGTCAGTTCCGTGGCCGGAGAGCGCGGTCGGCAGAGCAATTACCTTTACGGAGCGGCCAAAAGTGCCTTGACCACGTTTCTCAGCGGTCTTCGAAACCGCCTGTATCCCAGCCATGTCCGGGTGATGACCGTTCTTCCCGGCTTTGTCCGGACCCGGATGACAGCGGAAATGAACCTGCCGAAACTGCTGATGATCGAGCCGGAACAGGTTGCCGAAGATGTATACCGGGCATACCAAAGCGGCAAAGACATTGTTTACACGGGATGGTTCTGGCGCTGGATCATGGGAATCATTCGAAATATTCCGGAAACGGTCTTTAAACGAATGAACCTGTAAAACTCGGTTTTCGAATTCAGGCGCCAGATATTCTGGTTTCAAAAGGGAATCTGTACAGAAAGCTCAAGACCGCCTTTTGCGCCTGAAACACCAATTTTGGCTTTTTCTTTCAACGATTCAATAAAGTCGAGTGTTTTTCGATCGTTGAATTTATGGGCGCTGGCAATTCCGCCGTAGATATTGCCTGTATAAAATCCGAATTCAACTGCGGCTATAACACCCCCAAGGGCGGGGTTTCCCTGATCAAAGGCCTCCCACGAGGCCAGGATCAGGGCTCCGTTCAGCAGAAATGCCACCAGCGCGTCCTGATAGCGCTCGCAGTAAAGAAACCCACCTCCCGGCAGAATGGACAAAAACCCTGCCGCCTGGGGATTCTTCCGGGGAATCAACACGTCTTTTTCCAGCTCTTCCGAGAGCATATCCACGACATACCGGGTCTGATTCTTCAGACTGATTTTCTGAAAAACCGACCTTGCCTTTTCAAATTCTCCGCGTTCGATATAAATCCAACCCATCGCATCATGGGCTTCATCCCTGACATCGGCATCATCGGTCCGGGCCAGCAGGTTGTGAAGGGTGATGATCGCATTTCCCGTATCCTTCAGCCGCAGGTAGCAGTTGGAAATCATGAAGGCAGCCCGGATGGACAATGGCGTATCCGGGAAGCGATTTTCGGTTTCGGTGAAGGCCGCGATGGCTTCCTGAAAACGCTCCCTGTGATAATCGGACATTGCAATGGCAAACATGGCTTTTTCCACCCGCGCATCCTCCGGGAAAAAATGCACAAAACGTTTGAATTCACCGGCTGCGGCTTCATAATCCCCTCGGGCAAAGCAAATTTCCGCATACTGGTACTGCTGCTCAGCATCCAGGACCACCTGATTCCCCGCATGGGCATGTCCCATGAACAGGAGGGAGATAAGGGAAAAAAGAACTGATGGTGAAACGCAGAAACGGTTATGAATAATCACACCATGCCTTCGAAATGCACTGGTTATCGGTTCGCGAGAAATAAAAAAGGGCCAGCCATTCACTCCAAATTGCCTTATTATCAACAATATGATAAGGATACCATACTTATTTTGGAGTCTTGGCATTTTTGATGACGCTGCGTCATCTTTGTACCAGACAGGAACTCTTCTTATTCAGGAGACTGGATGTGCAGAAACTGATTATTACCGTAGCGCTTACCGGAAATGTTCCGACCCGTGAAATGAATGCGAATCTGCCGGTGATCCCCGAAGAAATCGCAAAGGATGTCAGCCGCTGTGCCAATGCCGGCGCCAGCCTGTTTCATGTTCATGCAAGGGATGTTTTAGAAAAACCCACGTTAAACCCTTCTGTTTTCATGGATATTGTTCAGCACATCAAGGCGGTTTCACCGGATGTAATTATTCAGTTGTCCACCGGGGGCAGGGCGGGCAAAAACTGGGAAGACCGCGCCAATCCGGTCAAACTTCTGCCGGAAATGGGATCTTTTACCACCGGGTCCAACAACCTGCCGGGCATGATTTATGAGAATTCTCCCCAGTTCATTGATTTTCTGGCAACCGTTTATCACCAGACTCAAGTAAAGCCGGAAATCGAGGTTTTTGAAGCCGGCATGATCAGCAATGCCTTATTTCTGCAAAAAAAGGGGCTTTTGATACCGCCCCTGCATTTTAATTTCGTGTTGGGCGCGCCCGGCTCCATGTCCGGGTCTGCCCGTAATCTGGTGTTCCTGTCTGACAGCATTCCGCCGGAATCCACCTGGACGGCAACCGGAATCGGGAAAACGGAAATTCCCCTTGCAGCCATGGCCATTGCCATGGGCGGACATGTTCGGGTAGGGCTTGAAGACAATCTCTTCATGCCGGACGGTCAACCGGCCTCAAATGCCCGGCTGGTGAAAAAAGTGACGGCCATAGCCAGGGAAATCGGCAGAGAGATTGCCTCCCCGGATGAGGCGCGGGCCATCCTGTCACTGAATCCCGCCTGGAAAAATCGCATCATCGACCCGCGGGAAAACCCAATCCCTTCTCCGGCGCCATCAAGTCCATAATTCATAAAAGTCTTCAGAACATCGGCCTTGCATTGAAAACAGTCAACACTTATTACACAAAACCGGAACAAGGATCCCTATGAACCCCGACATCTTCACCCCCCCTGTTGATCAGCGTTATTTTGAGGACTACATTACCGGAGAAAGTCACGAGTTCGGCTCCATAAAGGTGGAAGCGGATGAGGTGATTGCCTTTGCAAAGCAGTTTGATCCCCAACCCTTTCACACGGACCCGGAAGCCGGGAAGCTCTCGATATACGGCGGGATGATCGCCAGCGGCTGGCACACGGCGGCCTTGATGATGCGACTTTTTGTCGATCACTATCTTTCCCATGTTGCGAGTCTGGGCTCCCCGGGGGTGGATGAATTGCGCTGGATTAAGCCAGTATATCCCGGCGATGTGCTATCGCTTCGCGTGACAGTCATCGAAGCCAACCGCTCCCGTTCCAAGCCGGACCGGGGGATAATCCGCTCGGATATTCAGGTGCTGAACCAGCATCACGATATTGTAATGACCATGAAAGCCCTCAATTTTTTGAGCTGCCGGGAAACAGCCGGAATGGACGGTAAAGGCACTGACAAAGAAAACGAATAATACTCGACGCTACTAAAGCGGATTGGAAGAATTATTTCACCCAGGAATCATTCGCGGAAAGAGGGTCTAAGGTCAGGCGGCCTTCGGGGGTCAATACCCCTCCTGGGGACAGGTCGGTTTCATCCCGGCCGCAGCGCATCAGACGGTCGCAGGTCATGATCCAGCCCAGGAAAAAGCCGTGGGTTTGAAAAGCTTCCTTGCTGTAGGCCGAACAGGATGGACTCATCTGGCACCGGTTGCCGACCGCCGGAGAAATGATTTTCTGGTAAAAAGAAATGGGAAATAAAAAGAGCGACGATTCCTGATTCGGTCCATCCTCGGATGGGTCCGGATCGTGGGCCGGCGCAGATATTGGGAGCGCCAGAAACCAGCAGACGACCACCAGATATAAAAGTGCTTTCATTTTCAAAATACCGGGTCGAAATCGCAGCAGATTAGAAAGCATTAAAACCTCATTTGTTATTTTACTCGATTCCATTTATCAGGCAATGCTCTGGGTGACACGGAGCACTTCCTCAAAGGTTGTGATGCCACTGAGCACCTTTTCAACACCGTCTTCTCCCAGGGTGATCATATGTTTTCTGAGGGCTTCCTGCTTGATGCGGCTGGAATCATAGGTCTTAAGGATCAGGTTTTTCAGTCCGCTGTCCATCACCATCATCTCGAAGATGCTGGTCCTCCCCCGGTATCCGGTATGAAAACAGGCAGGGCAGCCTTTCGCCTGGTAAACAGGCCCCTGAAGCTGATCCAGAGTCAGCCCCATGCTGTTTAAAACTGTTTCCGTGGGGATATAAGACTCCTTGCAGTGCTCGCACAGGACCCGGATCAGTCGCTGGGCAGCCACGGCAATCACCGACGATGAGATCAGAAAAGGTTCCACGCCGATATCCACCAGCCGGGTAATGGCGCTGGCCGCATCGTTGGTATGCAGGGTTGAAAACACCAGGTGCCCGGTCAGAGCGGACTGCACCGCAATATCCGCGGTTTCCTTGTCCCGGATCTCGCCCACCAGAATCACGTCCGGATCCTGACGGACAATGGAGCGCAGACCCCTTGCAAACGTCAGATCGATTTTAGGATTGACCTGAATCTGGCTGATGCCCTTCAACTGGTACTCCACCGGATCTTCAATGGTGATGATGTTGATGGCCGGCTTGTTGATCGCTGACAGGACGGCGTAAAGGGTCGTTGTTTTTCCGCTTCCCGTTGGTCCGGTAATCAGAAAAATACCGTTGGGGAAGGCCGTCACTTTTTCCAGAAGTTCCCGCTGCGGCAGCGAAATGCCCAGCTCGGTCAATGTCAGCAGGGACCCGGATTTGTTCAGGAGCCTCAACACCACCCGTTCACCGAAGGCCGTGGGAATGGTTGAGACCCGGATATCGATTTCCTGGTTGCCGATCCGGATGTTCAGTCGCCCGTCCTGAGGAAGACGCTTTTCCGCAATATCGAGCCTGGACATCACCTTGATACGGGAGATGAGCGCCGGCTGCATCCACTTTGGCGGCGTGAGCAGGTCATAGAGAATTCCGTCCACCCGATACCTGATTTTCAGGCTGTCCTGGTAAGGCTCGATGTGAATATCGCTGGCCCGAGCTCGAATGGACCGGGTAATGATCTGATTCACCAGCCGGATAATGGGCGCCTCGCTGGTGTCATCCAGAAGATCCGCAGTCACTTCCAGGTCCTGGATCTGCCCGGAGGGATCGTCTTCCAAGGTCTGAACCAGGTCTTCGTCGGAATCCAGATTCCGGTCGTAACTGAGGGTAATGGCCGACAGAATCACAGCCCGCGGGGACAGAACCAGCTTGAACTCGCGGATTCCCAGAAGCTTGATCAAGTCATCAACCGGCTGAAAGACGGATGGATCATGGACCGCGATCACCACTTGATGATCGGAGCCCTCCGCATCCAAAGTTTTCAGCGCAGCTTCCGCCCTGAACTTCAGTGGCACCAGGACATGGTTTTTCAGAAACTGGATGGGAATCCTTCGGGAAAGGGCCTCGCCGCCAAAGAGCGTATCCTGGGAAATGGGAAGATCCGGCCATACCGGAATATCATAACACTCGCCGGCGCATTCCAGAAACTGGAGTTCGGAAACCAGTTTTTTCTGAATGAGGATATCACAGACGCTGACGTTCCGGGTGTCGGCAAGTTTTTCAGCTTCCTGCCAGACAGTCTCGGTGATGCCACAGCGGCGAATGAGTATCTGCTCGAAGGATTGGTTCATGGGCATTTTCAGTCCTTGACGGACTCGGGGCTATCGCTCTCGGCTTTTTTCCGGATCCGGTCCATCTGGTCCTGCTTGGAACGGTAAATCGCTTCACCTTCCTGCGGATGGCTGATCACATGGGGCGTCATAAACACGAAGAGATTGGTTTTTTCCCGGTTTTTCGAACGGGATTTAAAAAGCCATCCCATGCCCGGAACATCGCCGATACAGGGCACCTTGTATTCGGTCATGGACAGGCTGTCATCGATCAGCCCACCGATCACCACCGTGTTGCTGTCCTGAACCAGAACGGTTGTGGAGATGGTGCGTTTCAGTGTGGTTGGCCGATTGAGGCTATCATTCGTGATGGCAATTGAGCCGGTCTGATCCAGCTTGGTCACTTCCTGTGTGATATTCAGGCGGACCAACCGGTCTCTGCTGATCTGAGGAGTTATTTTCAAGGTGATGCCGACATCCCGGTATTCATAGGTATTGAAGGATTCAAGGGTTCCGGTGGAGCCGGATTTGGTCTGATAGGGAACGTTTTTCCCGACCATAATCGCGGCCTCTTCATTATCGGTGGTTAAAATCTGGGGCGTTGACAGGATGTTGACATCCTTGTCTTTTTTATATGCCTGAACAACGGCACCAAGGCCCGGAAACTGAATGCCGCCGATATTCAGGGTTTCGCTCAGAATTCCCAGTGAAAACCCGTCCGGCAGGGTTCCTTTCGAGATCATCCCCGTGGTATTTGGATAGGATCCGGCCCCGCTGAATCCGCCGCCGAAAGCAGCCGATCTGCCGTCGATACTGGTTGTCCCCATGGATATCCATTCGGTTCCGATATTAAAATCCTTGTTCACATTCACTTCCATGATCAGGCATTCAATATAGACCATGGCTCTAGGAATATCGAGCAGCCGAATGATCTCCTCCAGGGCCGCGTATTCGCTCTTTTCAGCCATGATGACCAGACTGTTGGTTGCCTTGTCAGCGTTAATCTTAACTTTTTCGGACAGGATGGACGGTGCAACCGCCTTGTCTTTTTCAGGCGCGCCGTCGGATTTTCTAGGCATGTCCTGAAGCACCTTGACCAGGTCCTCGGCCTTGGCATTCTCCAGATAATAGACCCGCATTTTTTCGTTTCCCTTGGGTGTTTCCTTATCCAGTTCCTGAATCAGGTTCCTGATTTTCTGGGTATGCTCATCGCCTGCCATGACCACCAGGGCGTTGGTTCTGTCATCGGCAAATACCCGGATCCCGGCATCGGAATCCTCTTTTCCGGCCCTGGCAGCGGTCTGAAAAATGGAATCCAGGAGTCTGACCACCTGGGATGCGACGGCATAACGCAGCACAAATACCGAGATTTCCTGCCCGGAACTGGACACGTCAATGGCCTTGATCATGCGTAGCAGCCGCTGAATGTTGGAATGCATATCCGTGACAATCAGCGTGTTTGTGGGCGGATAGGCCATCAGAACACTGCTCTTGGAAATGAGCGGGACAAAGAGACGGGAAATCAACACGGCACTGGCATATTTCAGGGGAATCACCTGGGTGACAACCCGATCGTCCGAAGACCCGGATGACTCCCGAATCAGGGTTTCGATGCTTCGGGTCCGGGCTTCGGAAAGGGGCACGATTTTAACCAGGCCACCGGATTCGATGGCCGTATACCCATAGACTTCCAGAACCGATTCAAATACCTTATAGGCTTCGGCCACAGTGATTTTATCCGGGGAGATAATCGTGACCTTGCCCGTGACACGCTGATCCACCACCATATTCTTTCCGGTCAGATCGCTGATGAACTTGATCAGGACGGCAATATCCACATTGTTGAAATCAATGGATATCAGCCCATTCGAAACCACGGCACTTTCAGATGGTTTCCGGGGCTGGGAAACGCCTTTTTCCTTTGCGGCAACCGGCATTCCAGATAACAGCAACACCATCAAAAAGGTCACTACCCAGTAAATACCGGTCGGAATACATAAACGCCAAAATTTTATCACCTGATCAATTTCCCGTTATTAAAAAGTGCTCAGAGGCCAGCAGGTCAGCGTACAGCCGACAGAGGATTTCAGCTTTCCGGCTTTGATTCTTAACCTCTTAGGGATCGTGGAACGTGCAACCCATCATTCAATGGCATAGTCAATGACTTCCTCCCTGCCACCTCGCTTCAGCTGCAGCTTGAGGCGGGACGCGGATTTCATGCCGGTATAAAGCTTCAGGGCATCATCCACGGATTCAATGGCTTTTCCATCCACACCGGAGAGGATGTCCCCGCTTCTCAGTCCGATCTGGCTGAAAAACGAATCCTGAGGAATACCGCTGATCATCAAGCCATCGGGTCTCCCCTGGTTGAAATTTGGAATGATCCGCACTTGTTTCATCAGCTGGTTAATGTCCTTGATGGCATCATCAATCTGAGACCGTTTGACGCTGATCACCTGCTGCCGATCATCTAACTGGGCGGGCGTCAGGGAACTCGGAGGGGCCGAAGGAGACAGCCCGCTGGTCCACTGGTCCATCTCCAATAGTTCTTCCCTGCCGCTGACCTGAAGCACGATTTTTCCTTTCAGGATCATGACAACGACTGCATCCTGAATCGCATCACCGACTTTAACCAGAAACTGGCCTTTCCCGGAAGTATCCTCAATGACCGCGCAGGCCGTGTCTTCGGGTCCGGAAATGGTGCCCCGAAGCTTTAGTTTCAGACGGGTTTGACGCAGTTTTTCAATGTCGGATGAAATGCGCTGCCGATCCGAGGGTTCCTGGGTGCCGAATAGATTTCGCCGGGAAATGACCGCATACCCTGAAAAAGGATAAAAGGCTGCTGCTGCGTTTTTCCGGGACGCGCTTTCAGATGCGCGGGATATGCCGCAGGGCGCAAGTTCCCCAAGGAGTAACCGGTATCCGGCTTTAACCCCCAAAAAAACCGCTCCCGCCATCAGCATGGCCTGCAGCAGCACAAGGGCTCGGTTGATCCAGACGGTAGTGTTCATCAATTTAAGAAAAAAGCCACAAGTTAGAAGTCAATATGATCATCAAAAACACGATATCCGGCATCATTCCCCGGAGGTGTTCACTTGCCGGACCGCCTATTTTAAAGAAAACAGCGGGGCTTCAAGTGTTCCGGTGATCTGAAACGGCCAGAAGATATTTTGGCCGCTGCCATCTGTTTTCTGATTGGAGATACCTGCCCCCGGAAAACTGGCTTTCAAGCGGGCCAGAACCTCCGGTTTCAGATGAACAACGCCGGCAACCTGGAGTCGGCTCTTTTCAAATGGCGTTTTCATCTGAATCTCCCCGCTCAGGCTTCCGTCCATCTGTATGCCCTCTGCTGTAAAGGAGGTGATATCGAGCTTTTCACCCTGCCAGCCGATATCGGCCTGAATCTGCTTGAACTGAAAGCTGCTGATCACCGGAAGCGGGAGCTCCAAGCGGAGCTCCGCAAGCACCAGGCGCACAGACAGGGGATGCTTTTTTCTGTCCTGAAACAGGGAAACGAGCTTTGGCAGAACGCGGATTTGATCCGCCTGAATCTCAGACTTGTTCAGCAACGACACGGCAAAGTTCTCCATTATCAGACCCGGCGACAGGGACAACCCCAACCGGCCAATCGACAACGTGGCATCGGGCGCCATTTGGCTGAGACCGCATTGAGCATACCTTATGAGTTCGTCGGATGGAAAGAGAAAAACTCCCCACATTCCGGTCAGCACCAGAAAGCAGCCGGCATAAGCTGAAATTTTTCGAATACTAAGGCGCAATTGTTTCCACCCAGAGGATCACATCGATCCCTTCAGCAGACTGAGCGGTCTTTGCAATCGAAGCCTTTTTAACCCTTACCAGACTGTCGGATGTTTCAACCCCATAGAGAAAGGAGGAGAGCTGATGCAGGGAAATGGACTGAAGTTTCATCTCCACCTGAAAAATCTTGAAAGCACTGCTCTGAAGATCGCTCCCGGAAGGTTTCATGTAGGCAATGTGATCCTTGACCCCTGCGCTTCCCGCCGTTTGATCCAGATATGAAAACAGCGTAAAGCCTTTTTCTCTGAGGGATAGGCGACTTCGGATTCCTTCCGCATTTTGCTTCAGCAACGCATGGGTTTTCTGGAGCCCCTGCATCTCTTCGAGCTCAAGAGCCTTAGTGAGTATGGCCTGATCCAGCGTTTTCCTGTACCGGATGATCGGAGAAACGCCCCACTCCCCAACAATCAGAACGCCGACCACCAGCAGCGCTGAACAGACAGCAATCCTTTCACGGGTATTTAATTGAACTGGCAGTCTCATATCGTGATATTCAGATGAAACTGAATGCGGTTTCCCGTGTTGTTCAAATTAGCGGCAACGATCGTGACAAGTGAAAACCCGCCGTTTGAGCCTTCCAGCCGGCGTTTGATTTCTTCCACGGAATTAAAGGAATCGGTATGGCCGGTGAGCTGAAGGATGCCGTCTTCAAAGGCGAGCCGAGTCAGCTCAACCGGAACATCCTCCGGAATGCGGCTGCTGATTCTGCCGAGAAGGTCAACAAGCCGCGTCTCCTGCCCCTTTAAATCCGACCCCGGAATCTGACGTTGCGCATCCTGAACATGAGTCCGCATCTGATGCAGCGGCTCAACAATGGTGGTAATCTCCGGGAAAGTGTCCGTGAGCACCTGACCGATCCGTCGGTTCAGAAAGTCCAGTCGTTTTTCCAGAATCTGCATATCGATTCGAACATACGCGAAAGCCGCCAGAACCGCAAGCCCTGCCATAACACCGGTCCTCAGAAGGCCTGATCGGCACGCCACCCAGGAAGTTCTCAGGCCAAAAACCCCCTTTCGCAGGTTCAGGCCGGGAAAACCGTTTATTCTCGCAAAGGCCGCTCCCAGGGCGGAATCACCAATCTCCGGGCTCCAGCTTGAGGGGAGGTCGGATTTCAGCCGGATGCCGGCATCGGCAACAAGATTCACCGGGTGAACCGGAAGACCACATTTTTCGGAAAGTGCGGAAGCAACCGTCGAAGCATTTGCCGAAGCATCCGAAAGGCCGCCGGCAAGAAATATCCGGTCAATCCGGATCTCCTTGCAGGAACTCAGAAGGGTCTGCTGTATCAGGGGAAAAAGAAAATCTGCCGAAGGAGGTAAGTTTGAACCGGGAAATGCGCGAATGACCGTCAAGGTCCGGGAAAGGACCAGAAACAGAGCGGTATGGGTTTTATCGGCATCCACCAGAAGCCAGTTCGAAGGGCTGTTTGTCGCATGCATCAGGCAAAGGGAAAGGGCATAGCCTCCTGGCACAATGCGTTCCGGTTCAAGACCGGATTGTTTCAGGATAGACAGGTATGCGGCCAGGCGTGATTTTTCGATTGCAGCCGCCAGAATCCGGGTGGACGCTGCCCGGGATGCGAAGCGAAGCAGTTGCGCAAGCCTGGAGATGAACTTATTTTCCGGCATTGCGCAGCTGACCGGAATGAAATCAACGATCAGATCATCGGCGGGGACCGGCAGACTCTGCTCAAGTTCATAGGGCAGCATCTGATCAATTTTCCGCGAATCCGTAAACGGCAATGCGATATTGCGGTAAAAGAACTGGTCGGACGGCAGCGCCACAACACAGACCGCAGGGAGATTCGCCTGCCCGGAAACGGATTCAAGGCAAAAAGCCAGCCCTTTTTCCAGATCTTCCGGCCGTTCAAGGAAAACATGGGCATGGGCATCCATCCACACCCCCTTGTAACTGCCCCGTATCAGAACCGCGGAGACCGAGTCTTTCCGAAAATCCACACCCAGTATTTTTATGGTCATAAACTTTCACAAAACAGAGACTTTAGAACTCAAGTAAGGGAGCACTTTTCATTCTACAAGCCAAGTTAGAATCTTGCAGGTATACTTGCCGGTGACCGGATCATTTTCCCTGTGAACCAGGGCCGTTGCTGTTACAGAAAGATGATCCATTCGAGCGGATGCGAGAATCCGAAACAGATCGCTGGATAGGGTGATCAGCCGCGGATCAATGACCACCTCCTGAAGACCTGCAACCTGTTTATACCACGAAGGAGAAGAAAGATCATGAATATATTTCGAGTCGGACATCTCAACGCGATAATCCACAAGGGCCTGGGCCAGTTCTTCTTTTCCGGAAGGCAGAATCGCTGCAAGAACCGGCGGCTCCGCCGTATTGATATTAATCTTGCCGGCAGATCCCATGGGCAGCGGCTGCGTATCTTCCCCGCGGTACGCCGTGATATAGTCCGAAATACCCCTTTCATTCGGTAAGCCGTAAAACAGATTCGCCGTAATCCCCCTTATCCGCATCAACTCGCCGATATGGGGGATGGGCCCGTTGCGGCAGGGATATGGCGGGGTCAACCCCTGGTAATAATCGGATTCCGCGCCATTCAGGCAGGAAAGGGCATCATCATCTTCAGAATCCATCCAGTCTTTCAGCGCACAGATAATGTCATCCGGTTCAAAGGGTTCGCCCGGCGAAAGCCGGGCGTGCACGACCCTCAAAAACCGATCCCACAGCAGGCGCTGTCCTTCATTATACTGCCTGCCGCCCGATCCCTGGACCAGGGTATTGACCTGAATTTTTGCCTGCTCATCCTGAATGGCAACGGAAAGCTCGCCGGTTTCAAATGCCAGTTCCGTTACCACGGCCTGAACGATGTCGGGATTCGCCCATGCCTCCTGAATGGAGTCAATTTCACTATCGACCTTGTCCCGGATCAGAAGAGCCATCGCCGCCTGGACTCCGGACGACGCCATCGCGGACAGCGTCGTCCGATGTTGCTCAATTACCGCCCGGGTCGCCGTGGATCGGCCCCTGCGATTCATCTCAAGCGAGACAGCCACCACCACACTGAGAATGGCCACCGTTACCAGAAGGGCAATCCCTCTGGAATTCAGTCGTTTTTGTTTATTGTTCATCACGGGTAACGACCCAGGTTCAGGGGCTGAAACATCAGTTCCCGCGGATCACCCTCATCAAGTCATCGCGGGTAATAATGACCGAGATATCCGGAACATGTTTTCGTATATTCTCCACCCCCCCTTCCTGCCGGTCCACGAGAATGACGACTTTAACAACGTTCATTCCTTCTGACTGTGCCCGTTCAATGGCCTTGATGGTGGAGCCGCCGGTAGTCGCCACATCATCAATGATGGCCACCCGGTCTCCTGGCTGAATATCCCCCTCGATCCACCGGATCATGCCATGATCCTTGCGGGTTTTACGAATGGAAAAGGCCTGAATCGGATTTCCCTGAAGTTCCGATACGAATGCCGCTGCAACCGCGATGGGATCAGCACCGAAAGTGAGCCCGCCGATACCGGCAACCTGAGCATTCCGGATAGCCTCATATACAAGATGGCCGGTTAAAAACATGCCTCTGGGGCTGAGGGTCGTGGGTTTGCAGTTGACATAAAATTGGCTCATCTGGCCGGAAACCAGCTTAAAAATCGGCTCTTCGCTGAACTGGAATGATTTTTTACAAAGGATATGGATCAGCTCTTGTTTCATATATGGCTCTTTCGGATTTGGCGTTTCTGTTATTACTCGGCATGATTCATGGGTTACAATCTTAGTATCGCCCATGGATAGCTTCCGACAGCGGTCTTCCAAAGATAAAATCGAGCAAATTCGATTCGACTCCCGCCTTTTCAACCACAAGAATGCGAATCGACCGGTCGTATTCAAGTATCTCCTGAATGGTTTTTTTTGCAGCTGCGCCGCCGAATTTCGAATCAAGAAGATTCCGCACCGTCACATGACTGCAGCGCAGGTCGTGATCCTCAATCAGGCTCCACAGCGCCGGAATGCCGGACAGAAGATCCTTTCGCATCAGCCGATTCTGAGAGTACAAGGCCTCGATATCCCGCGTATCCCAGCATTTGAGGATTCGGCATTCCAGGGGACGGTGTTCATAAATGCGACAGGCAGGTCCCGATTTATCAAAAAAGACGCACGTCCATGCCCGGTTCTGTCCTTTTATTTTAATCATTTCAGATTCCAGGGGAAGCAAACGGCCCCTTATGGAATCATTTACCAACTCCCCTTTTCGAAGGGTATACAGGTGTTTGGCCGGAATGAGACCAGAATCAATCAACATCCGGTCTTCGACATGAAAGGCCGGCCCGCCTTTTTCACAGCAGATCCCGCAGCGCTTGCATTCTGTTGATGATGAAGGGTTCATGGACATCCGATCAAAAGCCCTCGTCCTGCACACCGGCAGCGCTCCAGCCGGAAAATCGAAGCAGGATCAGCAACCCGGGAATAGCTGCCAGCACACAGGCGGCAAAAAACCAGTTCCAACCCATGGTCTTTGCCAGAAAACCGGTGGGCGCGGATGCCAGGACCCGGGGAACGCCCATGAGACTGGAGAGCAGGGCGTACTGGGTGGCGGTAAACCGCTTATGGGTCATACTGGCCATAAACGCGGTAAAAGCCGAAGTTCCCATGCCGCTCGTAAAATTTTCAAAGGCGATGACCGCGGACAGGGCTGCGACGCTGGGTCCGGTATACGTCAGCACAATGAAGCCGGCAGTGGAAACCGCCTGAAGGATGCCGAATATCCACAGGCTGCTGCCGATACCGATACGGATCATCCAGATCCCCCCAACCAGGCTGCCGGCAATCGTTGCCCAAAAACCGAAGAGTTTGACCACGGCGCCGATTTCGGTCTTGGAAAACCCGATATCCAGATAAAACGGCGTGGCCATGGCGCTGGCCATGCTGTCTCCGATCTTGTAACAGAGGATAAAGGCCAGAATCCACCAGGCGCCATTACGGGTGAAATATTCCCTGAGCGGAGCAAACACCGCTTCACCCAGGGTTCCGGGCACACCGAAGGGCTGGTCAGGCTCCTTTGATAAAAATGTGGTTACCATGCCCGGAATCATGCAGGCCGCCATGATAAGATAAACCGTGGAAAACGGCAAATGATCCGCCAGAATCAGTCCGCCGCCGGATGCCAGCAGCATTCCCACCCGGTAACCATTCACATACAGGGATGAGCCCAGACCCAGCTCGGCATCGCTTAGGGTTTCCCTGCGGTAAGCATCGACAACGATATCCTGGCTGGCGCTGAAAAACGTCACCAGGAATGCGGCCCCGGCCAGCAGCAATGGGTGCGACTTTGGGTTGGACAGGCCCAGTCCGGCTATGGCAGCCATCAGACTCAACTGGGCAAGAAAAAGCCATCCGCGCCGTCTGCCTAGAAAGGGAAGCGTCATGCGGTCCAGAAGCGGCGCCCACAGGAACTTGACCGTATAGGGAATTCCCACCAGAGACATCAGGCCGATAACGGACAGGTCGACCCCTTCTTCCTTCATCCAGGCTTGAAGCACGGATATGGTCAAAAGAAGGGGAAGTCCGCATGAAAACCCCATCAGAAAGGTCACCGCCATGCGGCTGCTGAAAATAACCTTTACCAGGGCCATCGGTTGAAAGGAAGAGAGCTTATCGCGCAGGGGTGTTATCCAGTTGCGCCGGTAAAACCACCGGCCCAAAAATATCCTTTAGAGCCAGCAATGCATTTCGCTGGCGATTCAAGATATCAAAGAGTTTCAGTGGAATATTCGTTCCCTTTGCATAGGCGCTGAGCTGAAGATCAATTCTGAAAACAATGTTATCCACATATAAGGAGAACTGCTTGAGATAAAGATCTTCGGGATAGTCCTTATCGATGATCGACTTAAACAAGTCCTTCAGATCGCCATACCGGGGAATGAATCCGATCGGTGTTTCAATGGCGTCCACTTCCTGGCTCGCTCTGCGTTCCAGCCAAGCCAGCCAGACCTTGACATCCCGCTTTTCACCCAGGAGATTTTTCCCGTCCCCGCCCCTGGCTTCATGGGTCAGAAAATAATTCAGCCCTGCCATCACCGGTTTTTTGTTTGCTGCGATTTTAGGATTTCCGAAAAACTTGAACTGCGCATCCATGTAATCACCAAGCACGCCGGGAATAAATGGTGCATTGGCCCAGGGCGCACGTTTGACGCCGGTTGCACCAACCTCGGTTGCCGTCGCCGCCGATACAATGCAGGCGCCGATGACCACCCCCTCATCGGAAGACCTGGCTGCCCAGACCGGCGGCATGGTGTTGCTGTCCCTGCCGCTGTAAGTAATGACGCGGGTTTCGACGCCTTCTGGATTCTCGGCCTGTTCCGAGTAATTTTCCAGGGCTTTTGAAGAAAGCGTACATCGCGAATTGGAGTGGGAAATCGGAACCGGTTTTCCTTTTTCATCCACCTTCCCCGGCTCCCATGGCCCCTGGAAATTGATCCCTTTCGGCGGATGCGCTTCACCATTTCCGGCCCAGTGGGGGACACCGGCTTCATCCACCAGAACATTCGACCAGATGACCTCGGTTCCGGGTTTTCGAAGCAGGCGCACAAGCTTGGGATCCCCTTCATGGTTCACATCCTCGAGAATTCCGAAGATACCGCATTCCGGGTTGACGGAGCGGATCGTGCCATGATCATCAATCCACATCTGGGCCAGGTCATCCCCGACAAAATAGGTGCCGGCCATGGCCGTTGTGGTTTTCCCGCACCCGCTGGGAGCCGCCCCCGCACACCAGGTAATGCGGCCGCGGGGACCTTCGATTCCAGTGATAAACATGTGTTCGGAGAGCTCGTTTCCCCTGTTTTCATAAACCGCCTTATCGACCGAGAACCGGTGATTTCCCTTTTTCATCAGCAACGTGTTTCCCGCATATGTACAGTTGAAGCTGTAGGTTGTCTGATGACTGCGATCCATGAATACCCGTGCATTGGGCAGATCTTCGGAGCGGTTCCGGCCTTCGCTGTGAATATTCGTATAAAAATGTTTCAGACGTTCGACTTCTTCGTCAAAACGGGCATATACATTCCGATAGAGGAGCTCTGCGCTGTGGGTGACATAGGCGGAGCTGGTGATTTCCATCGCTGGATTGGATACGGGCGATCCGGCGGGTCCGCGGATGTAAAACCCCACCATCATGACCTTACCGCGCATGATGCCGGCCATTTTTTCCCGGATGTCGCAAAGCGCATCCTGGCGGAGCATTTTATTGGCCAGCGAGCTGACCAGATCGCCTTCGTTGGCGATATAAAATGTCCGGTCCAGAATCCTTCCCTGCTCTTCCTTCAGATCAAAATGCAGGGTATGGTTTTCCATGGCCAGCGAGGTTTCTTCACCTTTTTGAAGAGCCAGGTTCCGGACAAACTGCCTGTCCGGTTCGGAACCCGTATTGACGAAGACCGCATCCGGTTCGCACATTGAAATGGCATTGGCTATTTTCAACAGGACAGCCGCATTTTGAATCTTCAGAATTTTTGAGAGGTTGACGGCATCCATCTTTTTTTCGAAAATAGACCGCGCCATCTCCAAGGTTGATATTCCGCCAATCTCCAAGGCAATATCGACTCCCTGGTTTTTAACGACCATGATATATAACTCCTTGCTGTTAATATGAAAGAAAATCAAACATAGGCTTCAACGACGATGTCCTGAAGGCTTCGCTTGGGAACATGATGAACCCCCCGGCTGTCCCGCCAGTATCGGATACCGCCGTCAGCTCCGAGAGGCTCGACAACAATTTCTTCTCGCGGCACCCCCAGAGCCAGAACCAGAAGGATCTTAAGATCTGCGGAAAGGTTCAGAACACCTCGAAGTTTTTCCCGGTTCACGGCCCCCAGCATGCACCCGGCAAGCCCTTTTTCTCTGGCGCCCAGCAGAATACTCTGGCTGGCGATGCCGTGATCGCATCCAAAATCCTGAGCAATGGCCGTATCCCCAAGGACAACAATATATCCGGATGGGCGCTCCCCTTCCAGGGGGCCCGGCCAGTCCTTTAGATAGGCAGCCCATGCCAGACAGGGGAAGATCTCGGCATTCTTCTCCGGATTACAGCAAAGAACGTATTTTAATGGCTGTAAATTGGCTCCGGATGCCGACAGACGGGCCAGATTCACAAGCTCATTCAGCGTATTCATATCCAATGAACGGCTTTGAATGAATCTTCGACAGGACCGGTTTTTTCGAATTAGATCCTCTAACATGCGATGCCTCCATGACAGGGAAATTTTTCCAGAATTGGCATCTGCTGCTGAAGCCAGAGCAGCACCTTATCAAATTCGTCCTGAAGTTGTTTCAGAGCCTTGCCGCGATGGCTGATCTGGCTCTTTTCCCGAGGGGTCATTTCTGCAAAGGTTTTGTTCAAGGGAGGATAATAAAAAATCGGATCATAGCCAAACCCGTTTGTGCCGGAAGCAGATTCGGCAATCAGCCCTTCACATCGGCCTTCGTATGTCAGAGCGGCACCCGTGGGTGTGGCAATGGATATGACGCAGGAAAAGGATGCCTGGCGGTCAGTCTCCCCCTTCAGGTTCTGAAGCAGCAAATCGCAGCGCTGGGCATCTGTCAGGCTGTCACCGCCATACCGGGCCGAATGGATTCCGGGTCCGCCCCCCAGAGCCGGGACAACGAGCCCTGAATCGTCGGCCAGGGCGGACAGGCCCAGTACCCTTGAAGTAAAAGCAGCTTTTTTATAGGCATTGTCATCAAAGGAGGCGCCATCCTCCTCGACAGGTGGAATAGGCCCGAATTCTGAAAGGCTTTTCAGACGCACCGGATAGTTTTTTAACAACGCAGCAATTTCGATAAGCTTGCCGCTATTTTTCGTGGCAATCACCAGGGTAACCGCATCTGTCACGGCATCCTCCTCATAAAGGTTAAGGCAGGGATTAAAACGGATGGATGCTTAATCCTGCTGTTTTTATAGTTCATGGCCTGTTCTTTGTAAAGCATTTTGATAGGAACGAAATCATCCAATTGCCAGCAGCAACCACATCGACCTCTCAAATCCGTGCTTTTATAAAAAAACCCGCTCTACCCGGGATGCCAAAGATGTCACGATTTCATAATGGATGGTGTTCAGGGCTTCCGCCATTTCCTCGACCGGAATGAATTCCTGCCCCTGACTGCCGAAGATCACCACTTCATCCCCGATACGAACATCCGGAATATGCCCCACATCCAGCAGGGTCAGATCCATGCAGATCCGCCCGACAATTTTGGCCCGGCTTCCCCGAACCAGCATCTGTCCCCGCGATGACAGCAGGCGGTTCAACCCATCAGCATATCCGGCGGATACCGTGGCAATGACCGTTGGATTTTCGGTTTGGTATGTCAACCCGTAACTGATGTGAAATCCGGCAGGAACCATTTTAACGTGAATGACCCGGGTTTTGAGCATCATGGCCGGTGCCAGGGAAACGCGCTCTTTGCTGACCTCGTCGGACGGATAAAACCCATAGAGAGAAATGCCTGGCCTGACCATGTCCAGATGGGTTTCGGGCAGATCGATGAGTGCGGCGCTGTTGGCGGCATGTCGCAGGGGAAATTCCAGACCATGAGCTTTCAGCTTGTCTATAAATTCCAGGAACCGTTCCAGTTGCTGGAGGGTGTGGGTCTTATCCTGGCTGTCTGCTGCCGCAAAATGGGTAAAAATCCCTTCAATCTCAATATGGGGGAGCCTGAATATGGACTCAATCACCCGCTGTGCGTTTCCAGGCAGGTGCTTTCCCAGCATAGAAATCCGGGGGCTGTCCGGAAGAAGACCCAGCCGGCCCATGCCGGTATCCACTTTAATATGGACCTTTGCCCTTGCCTGAAGCCCTGCGGCTGCTTCGGACAAGGCTTCGGCAGCCTCAAACGTATAAACGGTCTGGATCAGACGATGCGCAACAAGCGTCTCGCTGTGTTCCGGCGGGGTATACCCCAGAATCAGTATGGGAACGGTAATCCCGGCCCTTCGCAGATGAACCCCTTCATCCATACGGGCCACCCCCAGACAGTCCGCCCCATTTTTCAGAGCCACCAGCGCGACCTCAAGGGCTCCGTGTCCATAGCCATCGGCCTTGACCACGGCCATCAACCGGGAACCGGGGCTGGTGATGCGGCGAAGCTCCCGCACATTATGAGAAACGGCATTTAAATCAATTTCAGACCAAATCAGATTTGAGTTCAAAATCTTATCCTCCACAGATCTCTTCCTTCAACAAGCAACAGGCAATGCGATACTCCGGCGATCCATCCGGCAAGTAACGGATATTGCCTGGCTGGATGATACGGTTCATGACACAACCTTCGGGAATATCGAGTTTAAAGAGATCCGCCTCATTGATTCCCGGTGTTGAAATCAGACGATTATTCACAATAATTTTGCTGTGAAGGGGATAATCTTCACAGAGCGGACATTGGTAAACCCTGCCATTTGGAAAAATAAAATAATTGTCCGCCACCCTGCCTGCGCACTCGAAAGGCTCGCCCGGCTTCAGAAAAACCCTGGGATAGGTAACGGAAATGCCCATCATCGCAGCTTTTTGGGCTACCGCCGGAACCTCGCGCAACCACTGGTCCGGAGAAACCTGATTTATTCTGTCCGGTTCGAATGCTACAGCCTGAGCAGATTTCCCCCGAATGCCGACAACCTGAATAAAAAACCGGCGGATTCCCAGACTCGCCAAAAGCTCGGGCATTTTTTCAAGTTCATGGAGATTGGCGCTGCTAACCGTATAAATCAGGCTGGCGTTAAACCCTCTGGAAACCGCCTGCCGTATCCCCTTCAGACAGATATGGTAGGAGCCGTCTCCCCGAAGGCTATCGTTGACCGAAGGCGTGGCACCATCCAGGCTGAAACTGAAAAAATCCACATCGTCCGGAACCAGGCGATTGAGAATATCATGAAACAGGTATCCATTCGTATCGATGGTAATCGATTGATACCCCAGTCGTCTGGCATGTTTTACGGCAAGGGGAAGTTCCGGATGTAAGGAGGGTTCTCCACCCAGAAAAATTACATTCGGCAGGGTTTCTTTTCCGGTAAATTCGTTCAACCAGGCAATGATCGTATCGATATCCAGAGATTCAGCACCATGCTGGGAAGGGTTGATATAGCAGTGGCGGCATCGCAGGTTGCATGCTGTCAGAATATGAAAAAAAACATTGGTCGCATTTTTTGAAAAGGCAACCGTTCGGGGAGAATTCATCGTCTATATAAATCCAGAAAAAAGGAAAATGGAAGTGCACTAAAGATCAGTTCACAATAAGCACCGAGATGTCTTTCACACTATGAATGACTTTTTGAGAAACGCTTCCAAGTATAAACTCCTTGACTCCGGAAAGGCCTCTTCTTCCCATAACGATAATGGAATACCCGAAATGGGCTTCTTCAATGATGTCTCTGGCAATTCCTCTCTTCTTTACCTGAACTTTCAGGCGAATACGATCTTTGTCGAATCCGGCATTTACCAGAACGTCCTTTGCCTGTTTCAGGGCTTCATTGACCAGCTGTTTCTTTCGCTCTTCAAGCTGACAGAAATTGCTATGCTGAGAAAGAAAATATGGAGTCAGTTCAGGGCTGTTCATGTCGCAAAGCGCCGCGGTATCGGGGAGAACGCTGAAAAGGGTAATGTCGTTTTCAGATGGAGAAAAAGTTTTGGTAATAAATGCAATTGTCCGCATCGCATTCATGGAATCATCAAGGGCAACCAGAATCTTCTGTCCCATTTCTACCTCCTCAACCGGATTAAACCCATAAGTCGTTAAATCAAATTTTTTAATTCATATTCGAACATGATCGGTTTTTCAAGATCTTATTTTGATCCCCTTCCAACAAAAATATTCCTTTGCAGAAAATGTCGGTTGTGGTACTTGTTGACTTAATCGCACTTTTTGAGTTTCAGTGGGGATAATCTCCGTTACGGATTTTTTTCAGAATTTTGATTGCACTCTTTATGATTTTGTTATATGAAATTCTACGGAGAATATGGAGAAGTGTAATTTATTTTGTTAATGATTCAATAAAAGGAGGAAAACTCATGAAAAAATTGGTTTTAATCATTGCATTGGGAATGCTTCTGACAGGATGCGCGGGAATCAAACAATCCGAATACATGGGGCACGACTCCCATTACAAAACCTGGAGCCATCTGGGATTCAGTTGGTGGGGATTTAATAATGTGACGGATAAAGCTGCTGAAAAATCGGCTCAGGAAAAATGGTGGGGAATTTCTTACGCAAGACACTAAAAATCGTTCCTGACTTAGCATACCGCTTATTTTTACCGATGACGAATAAAGTAAGCCAGTCCTGAGGGGTAGCCTGAGATTTTCGGTTGCCCCTTTTTTGATGTCATTGCAGCCCATCATCCATTCGTACCCATAACAGAGCCTACCATGACGTTTCGAAACCAATCGAGGAAAGGAAGTAGGATGGCAAAGCGTGTCAGCTTTTATTGATTCGATTTCATGGATGTCGCTGCTGTCTATTGCCCTGCTCAGTCTGTATTGCCTGGCGTCAAAACGGTATTCCAAACTCCCCGAACTCCCCCTAACGCTCTTAATTATCTATTTTTGCATCCTATTTTTTTCCCGCCTGACCCAATCCCTTGTGTCATCCACCGACTGGAGCATCTGGCTCACCGTCATCGAATCCATTATGCTGTCCTGGGCGGTTGCACGACTGGTTTTTGCCGGCGCTTTGGAAATTCCGCTAAAAGTCCGCGGGAAAAAACCCATTCCCAGAATCACCCGGGATTTTATTCTTTTTCTGTGTTATGTGATTCTGGTTTTTATTGTCCTCCGCCTACAGAGCAATATCAATCTGGTCAGCCTGATCACCACGTCCGCCGCGCTCACCGTTGTTCTGGGATTTGCCGCCCAGTCGATGCTCAGCAATTTTTTCTTTGGCCTTGTCCTTCAGCTTGAACGGCCATTCGACATTGGAGACTGGATTCAGGTGGGTGATAATATCGGTATGGTTACCAGCATCAACTGGAAATCAACCAAACTTCTCACACGGGATCAGGTGCTCGTCTATATTCCCAATTCGGAAATCACTTCCCGTATCTTTTTGAACTATTCCAAACCGGACCGAAAGGTGCGTTCCAAGATAACGATTGGCCTGGAGTATGACGCGCCGCCGGATCGGGTGAAAAAAGTGATTCTGGACATGTTATACCAGCATCAGAAGGTGCTAAAGCATCCTGCCCCCGATGTCCTGCTGATCACTTTTGGTGACTCGGCCATTCTTTATGAAATTCGTTTCTGGCACGAAAATTTCTCAAACGAACCCAAGATCAAATCTGAAATCAACATCCTCATCTGGTATGCCCTCAGGCGGCACAACATCGCTATTCCGTTTCCGATTCGCAACATCCACCACGCCCACGAGGAGCGCGCCCACCAGGAGGCAACCCGTGAACATCGCTGTAATGACATGGTCCGGATGTTTGAGAAAGTACCCGTGCTATCGCCCCTTTCTCCGGAAGAACGCGCTCAACTGGCCCATCAGGTTAAAATCGAACCGTTCGGTGAAGGTGAAATCATTGTCCGGCAGCAGGAGGCTGGCGACTCCCTCTACATCATCGTCAAAGGAACGTGTGAAGTGCTTCTGGAAAGCGATTCCCGACAATTCAAGCAAGTTGCCGTTCTTAAAAAAGGGGATTTTTTTGGCGAAATGAGCTTGTTAACCGGTGAGCCACGGAGCGCAACCGTTCGCGCAATTGAAGACACTGAAGTCATCAAGATTCAAAAGGATATTTTTTCAGAGATTCTTACAGCCAATTCAGGGATATCCGAATACCTGGGTCAGGTGCTGGCTGAACGCCAGCAGCAACTGGCCAAACAGGAGGGAGATAGTAGCGCCCTGGCTGCTGCCACATCCGGAGGGTTCATTCAAAAAATCAAATCTTTTTTTGGAATTTCATAGCCCCGTCTTTTACCTTCAACCGCTTCGCTTTCTTGCCCTTTCAGTAAACAGTTCGGTTCTCTTTCCTTGACATCGCTTGATTGTTGCCATAAAATTCAGTTTTTAAAAATGACAACAGGTTGAAAACGATGAAAAAACAAAAAATCAATTCCATCCGTAATATCGGCATCATTGCCCATATCGACGCCGGAAAGACGACCGTTACCGAACGGATTCTGTATTATACCGGCAAATCCCATAAAATCGGCGAGGTCCATGACGGCGAAGCCATCATGGACTGGATGCCGGATGAGCAGGAACGGGGCATTACCATCACATCGGCGGTAACCACCTGTCACTGGAAAGACATCGATATTCAGCTGATTGATACGCCGGGCCATGTGGATTTCACCATAGAGGTCGAACGGTCCCTGCGAGTTCTGGACGGAGCAATCGGGGTTTTTTGCGCGGTCGGCGGCGTAGAGCCTCAGTCCGAAACCGTGTGGCGCCAAGCAGACAAATACCACGTACCGAAAATCGCTTTCGTGAATAAACTGGATCGCATCGGAGCTGATTTTTTCAGAACCATTGACATGATGCGCTCCAGACTTCACGCCAACCCCTTGATTCTGCAGCTGCCTGTCGGAGAAGAAGAATCTTTTACCGGTGTGATCGATCTCGTCCATCTGAAACAGATCGTATGGGATGACGACTCTCTGGGAGCCACATTCAACCTTGAGGACATTGCTGCGGACCGTCTGGAATCTGCTCGAAATTACCGGGATAAACTGATCGAAGCGCTTGCCGAAGTGGATGACCAGGTCATGGAAGCCTATCTTGCAGAAATCCCGATAGAACCCGACATGCTGCTGGAAGCCATTCGAAACGCCACCATCGCACTGAAAGCGGTACCGATTTTATGCGGTTCCGCGCTGAAAAACAAGGGGATTCAACCGCTTCTGGACGCCATCGCTCAGTTCCTGCCCAGCCCTGCCGATGTTCCGCCGATCAAGGGCGTTCATCCCCAGACCGGAGACCCTATCGAATGCCCGGCAACAGACAAGGCACCGCTGGCGGCCCTGATCTTCAAGGTTTCCATGGCAGAAGGCCGAAAGCTATCCTTTGTCCGGATTTACAGCGGAAAGATCAAAGCCGGCGATGATGTGTTCAACCCTTTCCGGAATAAAAAGGAAAAACTATCCCGAATCCTGCAGATGCATGCCAATAAGCGGGAACGAATTGATGAGGCCGGGGCGGGAAGCATTGTCGGGGTTATCGGTCTGAAGGATTCCTCAACCGGAGAAACGCTTTGTCAGCCGGATCACCCGATTCTTCTGGAAAAGATGGAGTTTTATGAGCCGGTCATTTCACTGGCGATTGAACCCAAAACCCGGTCGGATCAGGAAAAACTGGATCAGGTGCTGGAAAAATTTCTGGCAGAAGACCCTACCTTACGGGTCAAGGAAGATCCGGACACAGGACAGAAAATTCTTTCCGGCATGGGAGAGCTGCATCTTGAGGTCATCATCAGCCGAATGACCAGAGAGTTCAATACCAGCGTCAACGTGGGAAAACCCCAGGTGGTTTACCGGGAAACCATTGAGAAAGAAGCAGCCGCAACCGCTGTTTTCGATAAGGAAGTGGCCGGTCAGCGTCACTATGCCGAGGTCCGCGTGAACCTCAAGCCCCTGTCCAGGGGGTCCGGCAACCGGTTCATTCTGGATATTCCCGACAGCGCCATTCCACCCCAGTTCATGAAAGCGATTGAAAAAGGCGTTATGGAATCGCTGGAAAGCGGAACCCTCATGGGATATCCGGCGGTGGATATCGAGGCCTGCCTGTCTGGCGGTTCTTACCGTGAGTCTCAGGGGACCGATCTGGCGTACAAGGTCAGTGCATCCATGGCCTGCAAGGATGCACTGTCCAGGGGGGGTCCTTTCTTGCTGGATCCGATCATGGATGTGGAGATCTTTGTTCCGGAAACATTCACGGGCGATGTGATTGGCGACTTGAACAGCCGGGGGGGAAAGATCGAAGCCATTGAACCCAAAATCGGATTTCAGGCCATTCGGGCCATTGTTCCCCTGGCGCGAATGTTCGGTTATTCAACCGCGATACGGTCTGCCACTCAGGGCCGGGGAACCTTTACCATGCAGTTTTCTCACTTTGACCGGATTTGAGAATTTTCCGGCACAACAAAGCTGATTGCCGCCAAGGCATTCGCCAATCCCGATGAAGCCACACAGATGTTTGGTTTTGATGTTCTCTGGGAGCCGGCATGCTGCCGGTTCAGGTCATTTTCGACCACCAGGGGCCCCTTGAACTTGAAGTCATTGGCCACCAATCCTTTCTCGAAGACCAAGCCAGCAATCTCTGGCCCATCCTGATCACCCGGGCTGCCAATGAAAGAGCCACCAAATATGCACAGATCCGGGAGATTTTCAAGGAAGGAGCCCAGAAAGGCTTTATAGGTGCGGCAGCCGGCGCTGTGATTGGCGGGGTCGGAGGGTATGCGTCGGATGAGCCCAACAAGGCCATTACCAATGACATACGGGATAAATCCCTTCAAAATGCCGCCATCGATCGAGCCCGGAACCCTTGCTCATGGATTCCTGTTCTTCCCGGGGGAGGCTGCCTCTGCCTCGAGCCTTCGGCTTCAAATCATTGAAAATGACACCCAAAAAGTGCATTCTGTCACTTTCAGGTTCTGATGCCGCAACAGCCACACCCGCCTATACCGCTGGCCTTTTCAAAGGCTTCCCTGCCCTCCCTAAAAGACAGCCAGGCAATGAAAATGGAGCCCAGGGAATCCACCCCTCCAAACCCGGTTAGCTCATAAATAAGGCTGGCTGCCAGCAGAACCCCGGAAAGGATCAAGCAGGTCCGGGTGCATCCCGCATCTGCCAGAACGGCCTGGGAATTCAAGGCGGTTCCCACTTTGACCTTGAAATGAACTAGTGCCCACATGGACCCAATGGAAATCAGGGAAATGACGACCCCCCAGAATGTGCTCTCCGGATGATGACCTGAATAGATATTGTAAAGCGCCGTCAGCGTCAGTCCCGCTGTCAGCAGGTAAAACGCCGTTCCCGTTATTTTCAATGCCCGCTGCTCGAAACGGTCCGGATTTCCATCCGTTGATTGCCGGAGCCGGCGAATCATGTGCCAGACGCCAATTCCCGAGATCACCTCGACAAACGAATCCAGGCCGAATCCAAACAGCGAAAGAGTTTCATCCTGAAACCCGAAAAATACCGAAACCGCCCCTTCAAGCAGGTTGTAATAAATGGTGATCAAGGCCAACCAATTGGCCAGTTGATAGAGACGACTTATAGCTGAATCTGGTGTATCCATTTATGAATTTCTCCTGAGTCAGGTCACTATTGAGCAGACGACGCGTCCTTTGATGGCTTCGTAAAAACTCCATATCTGCGTTGATCTTCAACTTTTTACTTTGCCATCATATTTTATTGAAACAAACAAAAGCAGCGCGCCTGCAACAAAAAAAACCAGAATCGAACCGATTCCCCAGCGAGAGGCCAGTTGGCCGACATGCCGTAGTTGTTCGGATGTTGGGGCGGCCGGCATCAGGATTTTCCGCGATATCAAACCGACTACCCCAACAAAAGCCGGACCGATGACCGCTGAAAATTTACCCATCATGTTGAACAATCCAAAATATTCGGCAGACTGACCTTCCGGAATGAAACGCGTATAATATGATCGGCTAAGTGCCTGAATCCCACCCTGAAACAGTCCGATAACAACCGCCAGGATATAAAAATCCATCCGCTGCTTCATAAATGCTCCCAAGAGGGTGGCTGCCGCATATCCGGCAATGGCTATAAAAATACAGTTACGAGTCCCCCATCTGCGGCTGAGCTGTCCAAATACCAGGGCCGAAGGAAACCCGACGAACTGAACCACCAGAAGGGCGAGCATCAAATCTTTTCCGGTAAACCCGATGGATAGCCCATAATCAACGGCCATGCGGATGATGGTATCTACGCCATCCATATAGCACCAGAAAGATAAAAGAAACAGCCCGGCCGACTTCAGCCTGAAGATCCGCCTGACTGTATTTTTCAATTGCAGACAGCCTTGCTTCAGAAAAACAAAGGCACTGACGGATGGTAACACATATTTTTCCTCATGAACCCACACCATCAGGAATATCGTAAAACCCGCCCACCACAGCGCAACCGAAAGAAATGCATACCGAACCGCCTGCCCCGAATTCATCAGGCCAAACCACTGGGGCTGCTGGACCATGAGGACGTTGAGCACAAAAAGCAGGCCGCCACCCAGATATCCCATCGCATAACCCAGGCTGGATACCCGATCCCGATCCGGTACCGGAGCAACGACAACCAGCAGCGCATCGTAAAAAATATTGGCGCCTGCAAAACAGATCATGCCCACACCGTAACAGATAATGGCCCAACCCCATTCTCCCTTTGGAACCGCCCACAACAGGGCAGTGGCCAACGCTCCCGGATAAGCCATGCAGATCAGCAATGTCTTTCTGGCCGCACACCTGTCTGCCAGAACACCCAGAACCGGAGCACAGAGCGCCACCAGCAGGCTGGCAGCGGAATTTCCAAAACCCAGAAGCGCGGTGCTGGTGTTGACATCCGTACCGATGCTCCAGTATTGTTTGAAAAACAGCGGGAAAAAGCCGGCCATCACAGTGGTGGCAAACGCCGAATTGGCCCAGTCATACATGGCCCATCCCCAGACGGATTTCGAATTCTTGTTCATAGCCATTTTTCCCGCCACATCTCCCACATCAACAAGGCCCAGAGCCGATGCGGATGATTCGCTCGGCCCGATAGATGATCTGAAACCGTTGCAGCAATCAAAGATGGATTGAAAAGGCCTTCCCCTTTCAGTCGCCCTTCAGCAAGATAATCCAGAAGCATGGGCTTCAATTCACCTCGAAGCCACTGGGAAACGGGAATCGCAAATCCCATTTTTGGCCTTTCAAAGAGAGTTGCGGGAATGAAGCGCGACAGCAGCCTGCGAAGAATATGCTTGCCCTGGCCCTTTTGAAAAAGAAACTCTTCAGGGATTCGCGATGCGTATTCAACTACCCGTTGATCCAGAAGCGGCACGCGGATTTCAAGGCCGGCCGCCATGCTGGCCCGATCCACTTTGACCAGCATGGCATCGGCAAGATAGGTCTGCTGATCCACCCGCATGAGCCTTGACAAGACCGGCCAGTCCATTGTCCGATCAAAGGCCTGCTCAAACCGGGACGGTTCCGGAAACCGGCCGGTTAAACGTCCGACCTCGTCCCTGTCCCAGAGACACACCGAAGCCCGGTAAAGGGACTGAAGATCCGCATGGCCCATCTGGGCAATCAACTTTTGCCATTTATCCGGAAAATTGGCCGACCTGAACACCGAGGGCAGAACGGCCTGAAACCCGGTGTAAAGATTCTCGACAAAAGGGGGTGGCACCCGCAAAAGGGACCTGTAAAGCCAGGTTCTTAAAGGTTCCGGCAATCTCTGGAAACCGGTGGCCATGGCCCGAGTCGCCCAGTACCGGGTATATCCGCAGAACTGTTCATCCCCGCCATCCCCGGAAAGGGCCACGGTTACATGGGAACGGGTCAGTTGGCTGACCAGAAAGGATGGTATTGCCGAAGCATCGGCAAAAGGCTCATCATAAATCTCCGGGAGCCGGGGAATCGCCGAAAGGGCATCCTTCGAAGTCACATAGAGTTCGGTGTGGCAAGTCCCCAAGCAGGCCGCCACTTTGGCAGCCCATGGCGCCTCATTGAATTTGGATTCCCTGAATCCGATGCTGAAGGTTCTGACAGGGCGGGAACTGACCTGCTGCATGATGGCGGCAACCAGCGAAGAATCGATGCCACCGCTTAAGAGGGCGCCAAGCGGAACGTCGCTGACCATCTGATCCGAAACCGACTGGGTCAGAATTTCGTGAAGCTGATCCAGACACGCCGATTCGCTGAGAGATGACCGCCTGCTTGACGCATTCGGCGTCTTGGCCCAGGAGCAGGTGCGGAAGGTTTCGGAATCGCAGATCAGAAAATGCCCCGGAAGCAGCTTAAAAATGTGCTGATAAATGGTTCGAGGAGAGGGAATATATTGATAATGCAAAAAAAGCGGAACAGCCCCTGTATCCAGGGTTTTGGAAATTCCCTTGAATGCCAGAATCCCTTTCAGTTCGGATGCAAAAATCAGGTTTCCGTGATGATAGTAATAATAAAGGGGCTTTATCCCCAGTTGATCCCTGGCCAGAAACAGCCGCCGACAGCGGCCATCCCATATGGCAAGGGCAAACATGCCGGTAAAACGTCCCAGGCATTCTGTTCCCCATTCCAGGTAAGCCTTCAGAATCACTTCGGTGTCCGAATCGCTCCTGAATTGATGTCCGGCTTTTTCAAGCTCTTTTCGAAGTACCTTGAAATTATACACCTCGCCATTGTAGACGATTCTCACCCTGGCATCATCGCTTGCCATGGGCTGATGGCCCAAAGGGGATAAATCCAGAATGGACAGCCTGCGATGGCCCAGCCCCACGCCAGCGGATGAGTCCACATAAATGCCGGAATCATCCGGCCCCCGATGCGCCAGGGATGCCGTTGCCGACGGCAGCGACCGGCTGAAGGATTCAAACTGGTTATTGGCGATAAACCCTGTTATACCACACATTTAAACAATCCAACTCCCTTAGATATTCCTGTGAATGGCAATGAAATTGGTGGTTCTGAATTGTTCGTATTTCTCGTTGTAAATATCGATAGGCACGATTCCATCCACAGCCAGCCTGTACAATCTGTATTTCGGATTCAGGAGATAATAAAAATCCCGGAAATAAGTTCGGGAATCAATATTGCAACCCCCGAATTCGAACTGTATCATGTCTATGGCATTTGCCTCGAGCATCTCTGCCGCCCCTGCAAAAACCTTATATTCGTGCCCCTCCACATCCACTTTCAACAGATTTATCGACATAATGTTATTCTCACGACAAAACCGATCTATCGTCGACAATCTGACCATTTCCCTGTTTAGAAGATGGGTACCCAGATGATCCAGCCGACGGTCATAGAGAGACGCCAGACCCGATCCCTGCTTGTCCGAAAAGAGTTCTATCTCTTCCTCTTTATCGCTGAACCCGTGAGGATACACTACGATAGGACCGATGCTTCGAGTGTTCTCTCTTAGCATTTCACAGGTTGCTTTCGATGGCTCAAAGCAAAATATCCTGACTGCCGTTTCTAAAATTGAATAAGTTTCCAGCGCATAATCACCGATGTTTGCTCCCACATCAAACACGGTGATTACGGAATTTTCCTTCTTTTGAAGTATCCTGCTCAGATTTTTCAATAAATAAGTTTCGCCGCTATAACGCGGAAGCGATGCTGGCCCGATGTTCATACCGTATAGGGTCACATCGAGCATGAACTCCCAGAAAGGCTGTAATCTCTTCATTCTTATGACATTTTTTATTATTCGCGAATATTTCATGATGAAGATATTCCTATAATTTGCTGATGTACATTTTACAGAATGCCCAAAAATAGGATAGCGTTTTTCAGTTGCTATCCCGGCTGACGGTTTGTAAAAAAAAATTCTATGCTTTGGCGATGACTGTCATGTCGTAAAAGCAAATGCTGTAAAATGCCCGCTTGAGTACCCGAGGTTCTGGATTCAAGTTGGCAACTGGTTTCCAGCGATATGGTTTCGTGCAGCTTCTTGTTCGAGTTTTTCGATTACACGTTTGCCCAGTGCAATGCCGGGCTTCTCAATGTACTTATAGAAAAAAGATGACACAATGGCGGTCACAAGAACAACGCACAGAAAGTGTAGAAGGCTTGCTATATTCGATTTTGGAAAAATGTCGCTAAATCCAAGCATAGAAAAGTATGTCAATATTGCAAAATGCGTTAAATACATGCTGAAACTCAACTTTCCAAGTGTAGTGGTAATTCTGTTTACTGAAAGTCGTATCGGCCAGTTTGCCAATAGAAGGGCAAAGACAGAAAACAGCCCTCCAGCAATAAAATGGTGTGGCAGTTTAAATAGCTTATCAGCAATAAAATAGTCTGGCAGTTTGAAGACTGGGTATAGGAATGCCAGAAGAAGAATGGCAAAAAAAGATCCGCCAACGATGGCAATTTGCTTGAGAGGATACTTTTCGCGAAGTATTAAATAACAAAAAATACCGATGATGAATACTGGTAGTTGGCCAAGAAAGTTGAGATAGTAGAAATTTTTAAGTAGGTACTGCTGGCTTTCAGGGTAAGAGAAAATACGTGGTACTAAAAGCATATTGAGGCCGGACAATACGATGCTAATAAAGAGAAAGAAGGAACAAGACTTCATGGATTTAATATGCGGAAGCAAAAATGGCAGGATAAAGTAAAAACTCATTTCTACAGCGATCGACCAACCACCTGGAACAACGGATATGATGGTTTCCGGGTGGAATCCGTGAAGGAATGCCGCAGTAACCGGAACAAACCACCACTCGATACCATTGGATGACCAGTATGAAGAAGAGACCCCTTTCATGGAGATGTAAATCAATATAGCAATATAAAACATTGGGGCAATTCGAAAGAATCGCCTGATATAAAAATTCCGAATCGGGAATTTTTCATGAGAGCTTCTAGTCAGCCAAGACATGCAAAGTGTCAGTGCGCTGGCTACAAAGAAAAGCTGAACGCCTCGTGCGCCTTCACGCATAACCCACAAAAGCGTTGCGTTGGTTGGTGCAACCAACTGAGACGAATGAACAAGAATTACTCCGAGGATTGCCATGCCTCGAAGTGCATCGATAAAGGCGTATTTTTTTATGTCTGACTGGAGCATTGCTTCTGAATCCTAACAATAGATTCTCTCGTTTCTGTTTGTGACACCTCTGTATATCATCTGTTTTTGCGAGTGATATGGAAATCAGACACGTTCATCACAACTTTGTCATTTCGAAAATGCCGCATCCATATACGCAGCCGTAGTCATGCTTTACGTCACTATGCGTGATTGGCGTATTTTCGTGTAATTCCCATTGGTCATCAACAAACGAGAAATGATCTATATGATATTTACCTTCAAAACATTCCAGCAGATAACCAACCGAGAAAACTCTATGAGCGTTGAACTCAATTCTTTGCGGGCCAATAGGAACAGAAATGTAAATCTTTCCGCCTTTCTTCAAGATACGGTGAAAGTTGATCAACCCCAGAACGTACCCATCATAATTTACAGGGTCACCATATCTTCCCAAGCCAAAGTGTTCCAATGCATGCAGGCATGACAACGAATCACAGTAATCGAGTAGATTGTCACATACGGGCGTCATCAGATCTGCTTGTATGAACCTAATATTTGGTATGGAGACAGATAGCGGGCGTATATCAAACACTTCAATTGGACGAAATGAAGCCACGTGAGCGACAAACCCTTCAAGACTTGAGCCAACATCAACATGAGTAACCGGATTATTCAAATGGATTCTTCTGGCCACCAGCAAATCCTGGTGAAAATAGTGTCCGTTAGCAGGACCACTTTCTCCAAATCGATCTTCGAGGCATGGGTAGGGTTTGCCAAATGGAAAGTCTCTTACAGCGGAAGCTTTCTGGCTTTTTAGTGTCGAGAGATCGCGAAGATAGTATGGCAACCCTCTCATGAAACAAATTGATTTTAGAGGATTAATTCCGAACATCAATAGCAAATTATAGATTATTATCAGAGATCGATTCATATTGTGTTCGCTTTCGCCAGAGTCTATAAAACAACTTTTTCCGCATGAATTTGAGATTTTATATTTAACCATATGTTTGTTTGGTCTTTTTCATAATTATGATGGATGAGCCAACGAAAGCGGCATAGGTGAGTACATAAGAATAGGCAACACCTTCAGCGCCAAAGTACTTCGGCAGCACCAACAGCGAAATCAGCAGCAGGGCCAGCCCAACACCATATATGCCCGTTATCGTTATAAATCTCCCCTCGGCCTGCAGGATATTATGCTTTACCGCGTACAGCATATAGAAGAGCGAGGCAACAGAGAGTATCCGAGTAATCCGGAAGCTTTTTTCGGCAAAATCTCTATTGATCCACAATGCAAGTATTTCTTTAGCGAAAACGATCAACGGCAGGTAATACAAAACGAATATTACAACTACCGACACCATGGAAAATTTTTCTAGGTCATGTGTGCTTATTTTTAAAACGTTTCGGCGTATCAAAACGGTGGTGAGGCTGCCGGTAACAGCCCAGATCAGAAACCAGGCTTTGACATTGACCTCAAGCGCCACTGAATAATACGCCAACTGCTCCATCGACAGGAGATTGGTTATGTAAAATTTGTCGATGCTTGTAATTATCATTCCAATTATTAACGTCAGCAGCATTGGAATACCGTACTTTATATTGAAACGTAATTCTTTAAAGACCAGCACTGGCTTTAGCCAAGTCAGGTTACCGATGAGTTTATAACACAGGTATATGTCTGTCATCAGCTTTATATAACAACCGGCAACAACTATGATCATTATTTTTTCCAGCAAGTCGTTTTTGTATACCACTACGAGCAATAAGGGAGTCGCTCTGAATATGTCATAAATGAGTCTGGATAAATTTATCAGATATACCTTGTTGTAAGACTGCATGACCATCAACACAACCGTATCAATTACCAGTGGGAAGATGCCTAAAGATATCACTTTGTAAATAAACGAATATTCCACTGTTTTAGTAAACATAATTGAAATATCAGATGAAAATGCAAAAATAAGGATACTTGCACATCCACCCACGATAATGTAAAAAGGCAATGCATGTTGCAATATCTTAGATGCATATCCGAAATTTCTGCGTGAAACAGCCCTTGTTAAACGATAACCGACCGCATACCCCATTCCCAAATCCGCGACAGATATGTAGCTATAGATCAGAAGCAGCATTGTAAGAATACCAAATTCTTTACTGCCTGCCCTGTTGATGAAAATCGAGGTTGTAAATGCAAACAAAGCCAATGATATCAATCTATTGACAAAGAATGAGCTAAAGTTGATGATATGCTCTTTTTTTGACTGATAATACTCAACAATGAGTTTATAATTCATGCTTTCCCTTAGTGGCCCGATGAATTATCATACGCCTCAAGTGTTTGATAAGGGAAAATCCAAATAATCCAATCGTTAAACTGGTCGGTAACAGGTTTTTTCGCCAAAGCCGCTTATAAGTATCCAACTCCCCTTTCTCCATAGCGACCAGATCACGGCTTAAGCCCCCTTCGCCATAGGAAGATTTAAATGAAACCGCCAAAGGAATATCCAGATGCCACGCATTGATTCCATTTAGTAACATTTCTAACCACAGACAATAATCCTCCGAATAACGCTTATCTTCCGGAAAGCGAAATGACAGCATTCGATGCAGCATGACCGATCGCGTCAACATTTGATTCCAGATCAATAATCTAAAAGCTTTCAGAGAATAGGCGATATGGTTTTGGGGTAAATCCCATACAGAATAATAGGGGGCAAGCTGAACGCATCGGTGTGAAGTAACGGCAACATCTGGACTCTTTTTCATCCAATCATACTGAAAATTGATTTTTTCAGGATGCCACGCATCATCTGCGTCCAGAAAAGCCAGATAAGGCTCGCTGGATTGATTCCAACCGGCATTGCGAGCCGCTCCAGGTCCCTGGTTTTGAGGCAATGAAATCACCTTGATCCAGGTTTTGCCATATTTTTTCTGCAGTTCAAAAAGCCGACGCAAGGTGTTGTCCGTGCTGGCATCGTTTATGAAAAACACTTCGGCAGGACAGACCGTTTGATTCACCACCGAAAGGACTGCCCGTTCAATGGTATCGCAGCAATTGTAGCAGGGGATAATCACACTGACAGGAACTGTTTTCATGAATTAGAGTTCCGGAAACATGCGAGCGGGCCATCCGGACTGCGAAAATGTTTTTTCTTTGGCCAAACGCCAGCTCAGCTCAAATACGATTCTGCGAGCAGCCCTCAAACCACGGCCCTGTCCCCAAATCCGATTGCATCCCCAAACCAGAGCCCATCGTACCAAACGGCTCAATCGTTCCGCTTTTGAAAGGACTGACTTGCTTGTATTAAAAAGCGCCCCCCCCCTCCTCCCCTCTGGTCTGGCAGGTTGGTCGCCCAGATTCTGCATATCAGCCTTTGCATGCAAAGCATAACTTAGAACCAACTGAAGTCGTTTCTCATAAGTATGATTATTGCGGGTCCGGTCAAATCCTGCTGCTGCAATCCGATCTCGAATCTCAGGATGAGAAAGATAAAACTTAATTTTTTGAACCAGATCCTGATCACTCAGGAAAACAGCGAGTTCCTGATCTGGGACATACCAATTTTCCAAATGTGGTGCCGATTCGGTCAGAAGAAAGCCACCTGCACCAGGAACTTCAAAAGTTCTGGCCTTGATTTGATTCTGTCTTCCTCTGGAATTGGCAAAATTCAAGCTGATGGCGGAGTTTCTCATAATCTTTGGAACATCATCGGCTGAAACCGGTCCATGAGGCCAGCCGAATCCAAAACATGAAACAGGAATCCCCTGCTTCTGCAGCCATTGAATCCGCTGTTTCCTGTTACCATGAGCCTCACCTATAAACGATACCGGATAGCGACATTGATGGGACAGTAACGGCGGGAACAGTTGATCCGATCTGGCCGCCCACTGGGTCGAGAGGATATGAGAAATTCCATCCCGGTGATATTTGGAAACCACCTCAGGATAGGTGGTGGTCATGGCATGATAATATTTGCCGATAAAACGGGAAACTTCCCGGTATTTCCATGAATCGTCAGTAGTCCAGCAGATCGTTGCCACATCTCCACGCTTCCTGATGGCTTCCAGAGTTTCGATAAATATTTCATACTCAAGTTGAACAGTCAAAAGCACTTCCGGGCGTTCTCGATCCATAGCCTTTAGAATTAATTGATTTAATTCAGTATAATTCGAATAGAGCCTTCTATCCCAAAGCTCAAAATGCACCACATCATGACCTATATTTTTTAATGCCGGCATGAATGCGGCATATTCGGTGGAAAGTCCCCGTGCAGGATCGCCGTATTGATATTTTCCCAAAGCACAGAGAATTTTCATTTTTTTGTCAACCCAATCATCCACAGCATAATCCATACTGTCCAGAGAAAGATCTGACCGGAAAGATTCAGCAGGGTGTTCCGGGTAAAACGGGTTTTGGGGATAACGATTTCTATTTCATCTCCTTGTCCATTAACTGGCTGTATAGCAATTCGACATCCTTCAACAACCGCTCTTTTGCAAACCGATTTACCACATAAGTCCGGGCGCGTTTAATGCGGGCTTGCTTGGCTGGTAAATCTTCTCCCACAAGATAACTTAACCCTTTGAAAAAAGCGATAGCATCATTATTCCGGCAAAGAATACCCCGCTCGCATACGGCGAACCTCCCACAATCAGATGGGGGATCATTCGGCCTGCCCAGCAGGTCCTGAATCCCCCCGACATGGGTTGCAATCACCGGAACAGAGGATGCCATGGCTTCGATGATGGAGACCGGCGTTCCTTCGTTCAGAGAGGTCAACGCCAGGATATCCAGATCGGCATATGCCAGAGATACGTTCCGAACCCATCCCAAGAAAAGCACATGGCGGGTCAGGTTTAAATTTCTGCAATACGCTTCAAGATGATCACGGCATTCCCCATCGCCAACGATAACAAATTTTACATCTATTGCCGGGTTTGCCTCCAGAAAGAGCCGCGCTGCCTCAAAAAACATTTCATGATTTTTTATGGGAACGAGCCGTCCAATGATTCCGACAATAATCGTTTTATCCCCTATTCCCAGCATTTTTCGGAAACGCCCCTTTAAAACAGCGCTGGAAAGAAAGGGGTTAAGATCAAATCCCAGCTCGATAATCCGGATCTTTTGCAACGGCGCAATGTGGTATTTTATGGCCAGATCGTTTCTCTGGGTTTCACTGATGGCAACAATCACATCGGTCATCCTTGCCAGAAACCTTTCAATTTGAATAAACAACCAGGATTTTATCGTACTGAAATATCCGTCAAAGACATGACCATGAAAGGTGTGGACAATTTTGACCTTTTTTCTGAAAATCAGATTGTAAAGAAGCACCGTGATACGCGCCGTGAATCCAGCCTTTGCAGTGTGTGTATGGACGATATTCGGTTGAAACTTGCGGATGAGTTGATAAACCCGACGTATCACTCGAATATCCATGGGGATGCGAATGTCCCGCTGCATCTCGGAAAGCTGATAGGGCTTATGGCTGCTGTCCTGAAACAGATACGCCATATCCCCTTCCTTGTCGGAAATCATACCGGTAACCAAGAGTGTTTCAAAACGCTTTGAATCAAGCCCTGTTGTCAGCAAATGGACATGAATGGACGGCCCGCCAACATTGAGCCTGGCGATCAATCGCAATACTTTAATTTTTTGCGGCACAGACTTCGCTTGTGGAGTAATACAACGGCAGGCACCCGGAGCCCCGACATAAAGAGTGATTCCATTAAGGGCCAGAAGCAGACCAAAGCGCACAAACAGGCTGGCCATCACCATGATTTTAATCAACCAGGGAATTGTCGGACTGTATTTTTCAAACAAAAGATAAACGCTTTTATGAAATTCAAATCTGGATCTTAAAAGGAGTTGACTGCTGCTGACGCCAACATGATGCACAATGCTGACAACCGGGAAATAGACCACTTTCCAGCCGCCGTTCCACATTCTTTTACACCAATCCGCATCTTCCCAATACATAAAAAAACGTTCATCAAAACAACCGACCGCATCTATGGCTTTTCGCCGAATCACCATACAGGCGCCCGACACCCAGTCCACTTCCATCGGATGGATGCCGTCGGAACGACTTGTTAATACGTTGGCGCTGGTTATCGGATTATTGGGGAAAATTCGGGTAAACAGCGATGAACGACCAAATAATGCTGTCATCGGCGTTGGAAAAGCCCTTGCTGATCCTTGAAGTGAACCATCCTCGTCCAGTATTCTGGGGCCTGCTATAGCAATCTGAGGATTCAGTTCCATAAAAGAAAGGGCTTCCCGGAAAAAACCTTTCAGTATCAAGGAATCCGGATTTAACAAAACCACATAAGGGGCTACGCCCTTTTTCAGCGCATGATTCACCGCAGTGGCAAATCCCAGATTCCTTTCATTGCGGGAAAGAATCACATCCGGAAACTGATCGGTGATTCGATGAATCCCATCGGCGGAGCCATTATCTTCGATCCAGACCGTTGCAGGGAATCCTTCCAGATCCGCATAAATGGATTGCAAACATTTCAAAAGATAATCCGTACTATTGTAATTTACGATAACAATATCAATCACAGGTTGCCTTTTTTCAAGCTTTGCTTCTTCAACCGATGGGATAAACGGGAAAAACTCCGTTCCGCCTCAAGCAAACTCCAAATATAATCATCTTTAACCCTGCGCTGGGCCTGATTTTTTTTGCGTTTATCCAAAACAGTTCTCCATGCTTTAAAACTGTCCCGTTTCGCCCGGATAAATGCTGCTAAAAGACCTTTTGCGGCAAAAAAACCAAATGAAGCAATCGTGTACACCAGATGACGCATCGCAGTTCGGGTTAATAGTGAGGCGGGCATATTCTGAAAATAAACCCACTCCAGATTTCGATGTCCATAATATACGGATGTCGGAGAATCATGTCCAATCGTCCGGCTTGCCTGATGATAAACAACAGCATCCGGAACATAACAGCATTTATAACCTTTGAGCTGCGCTCTGAAGCTCAAATCCACATCTTCATAAAGCAAAAAAAAATCCTCATCAAACAGTCCGATATCGTCAAGCATGGTCATTCGATACAAGGCTGCCCCTGCGCAGGCGCCAAAAATCCATTCTGTCCGGCAGAACGAATTTGCGGACTGGCCGCGTCCACGCAAACTGCCGGCACCGGCGGTTGTATAGCCGTCTCCAGCCCGATCTATGACTTGGGGCCTTTGCTGATAAAGCATTTTAGACGCAGCAAATCCCGCCTCCGGATATCTGCACATGGCGTCAATCAGGTTTTCCAGCCACAGGGGGTGAGCAATGGCATCGTTATTCAGCAATGCAACATAGTCTGTCTGAACGTTTCGAATCGCAATGTTATTGGCTGCCGAGAATCCGAGATTTTCCGTCAATGCAATGAGGGCAACTTCAGGAAATTGATTTTTGACCGCCTCAACCGATCCGTCAACAGAGCCATTGTCCACAACAATCACGGCCATACCCTGAACAGACTGTTCCCGTAGCGCATCCAGGCACTGGATAAGACATGCCTTGCCGTTCCAGTTCACCACAACAACGGTAACCTGCTCTTTCATTCAGCCCGCACCATGTTTTTACCCGAATTCCTCTCATTGAAGATTTTCATGTAAAGCCGAATCAGACTGGCATATTGGCCCCTAAATCTCCTTCGCCTCAGGGTGGAAGCCAATATATCCTTTTCAGATTGCACAACCATACCCCAGAACAGGCTGTCAGGAATGGTTTTTCGGGTGCTCCACTGATTCCGTTTCTTAAACATCGCCGGAAGACCGCGAAATGCGGATCGGACGCCTTTAAGATAGGATGGGAACTGTCGTCTCAAAACCATCAGAAACAGCCATCCCAAATGATGCAGCATGATGACCGGCCACTGACGTAACAATATGGATGAAGGATAATTGTGAACCAGCACCCGAATCATATTCTGGGTGGTCCAGCGCACTGTAAAAGTATTCAACCTGCTTCCTGAAGTCTGGCTCCCCATGTGATACACCCTTGCCCCAGGCACATACAGACACCGGAGGCCCACGCGCGTAGCCCTAAAATTGATATCCACATCTTCAAGATACGCAAAAAAATCCTCATCAAACAGACCCGCTTCTTCAAAAAAAGCCCTGCGATACAGCGCTGCGCCGGCGCAAGCGCCAAATACGCGTACCGGATGATCCCACAACGCGCTATCCGGTTCCTGAGTGCCAAGCCGGTATCCGCCCCCGCCCCTGAAGACTCCGTCTCCTGCGCCATCCAGCATCTTCCGGTTGTGATACTGAATCATTTTTGGAGCAAAACTGGCATATCCACCATTTGCATCTGCGGTTTGAATCAGGATTTCCAGACAGGCGGGATCAAGCTCCGTATCATTATTCAATAAAAAAATATAGCGGCTTTTGGATCGTCGGATACCTTCATTCACTGCCGCGCTGAATCCTTTGTTGACGATGAATCGTATAATCTCAATTTTCGGATAATTGCGTTTTACCCAGTCAGCAGTCCCATCTCCGGACCCATTCTCCACCAGGACAACTTCAAAGGCGCGAACAGTCTGATTATCAATCGATTGTAGACATGTTTTCAACAGGTGCAATCCGTTAAAACTGGGTATGACGATTGTTGCTTCAGGTACCAACAAAATAAAAAAGTCCTTGCCGTTTTATGCGCGTATCAAAACTCATGCTATTTCGAAACACCTTGGAATGACAACGTATTCAATACACTATCGCAGCTTCCTATTGGGATGGAACCCTCTATCATAATCATTGATTTTTGCGGAGACACCTTTATAGAGTTGCTTCGCCAAAAATACCTACACAAAAAGGATAAACCCGTGAGCGATTCTCTTTTCCAATAATTATCTGAAAATATCAAGTTCAATTCCGCTACGAATAAATATCTTCACAAGCTCCAGATTGAAATATAAAAATTATCAGCCGGATCTCTCTTCGGTTATTGTTTGTCACATTGCACTCAGATATGCTTCGATTTTTTGGGCCATGGTCTGAAAAGTAAATTCCTGAGCCACCTTCCTGGCTCCCGCTGACACAGTACGGCTAAGATTTGGATCGCCTACCAGATTTAATACTGCCCGGGCAAGGCCTCGGGGGTCCCCCTTGGGAAATAACAGCCCGGTTCGACCGGGAAATACGATCTCCTTGTTGCCACCCACATCTGAGGCCACAGTGGGGATTCCAGACGCCATGGCATGAATCAGAGTCAGAGAAAATGGCTCGTATAGGGAAGGAAAAAGGAAGATATCATTGTTCTGAAAAAGACAAAACAAGTCGGATTCCGGAATCGGCGGTAAAAATTCAACTTTCCCCCCCAGATCCAGCCGCTGGATCACCCCCTCTAACTTTTCTATATACTGCCTGTCCCGACTATCCCCTAATACCGTCACTCGGACCTCGGTCTTCGGCAGTCCCCGGATGATCGCCGGAAGGGCTTCCAGAATCGTGTGCCCCCCCTTCATCTCAACCACCCTGCCGGCGAAAAGAAGACGCAGCCGGCCTTTCTCCACAGGGAACATCCGGTCCCGATACTCTCCGTCCTGATGCTGGGCGAGTCTAACTCCATGGGGAATTACCAAAGCCCCCTGGAATCTGAATCCTGCCTGAACATAAAGCTCATGCATAAATCGGCTAGGAAAGATAGCCTGACAATTGATAGACAAATTCCTTGGATGTATTCTGGAAAGCAGCTTTGCAAAAACAGCTCGGATTGCGGTTGTGCGAGAATGTGAAGAAAGAACTTCCTTAGTAATATACCGATACCAAAATTCAGGCTTTAACAATAAGATAAACCAGTTGTCAGTCAGGAGAAAGACGGTACGGCAACCCGCAGTCTGTATTGCTTGAAGCAAAGACCGATCGAAAAAAAACAGATTCCAGACAAAGAGGACATCCGGCCTGACCTCTGCCAGCTTGCACTCAAGAACTGTCGTATTGTGGGCGTTAATCCTCTTCTTTTCAATACCAGAGGCTGCAAAGGATCTGTAGATATCTCTTTCGTCAGCCAGAAGACGCAATGAGCGTTCGACGTCCTGACCGGAATAATCTTCCACCCGTCCGCCATAGTTGCTCGTAAGGACAGAGACCCTATGGTTTCTCTCAGCAAAGGCTGACGCCATATCGAAACACAGCCTCTCATATCCCCCCACCACGTTGGGAGGATAGAGATTACTTATAAACAGAACATTCACTGGACCACATGACGGAGGAGCTTTAAAAATTGAGCATCCTCATCAAAGCGGTTTATATCAATGCCCATTGTGGACTGGCTCGCAAAAAAGATAAAGAAAATATTCAGTAGGCGGCTCAAGGAATGTCGTTCCATAATTCGGTTGAATCTGTCCACATAGTCCCATCCCTTTTCCCGCCATTCAGGGAGGCCCCTGGCGGTCACAATAAACCGTGCGCATGCAAATGCCCATTCCGCACGAACGTTGGCATGTTCTTCCCGAATCGTGTTCTTGGCATGTATCCGATAGGATAACAGCGGGTCGTCAATCATATGGATGTGTTTGCCATGAACCAGAAGTCTCAGGAAGAAATCCAGATCATGGATATAACGTAATGGCGCAAAATACCCGATATCCTGAAATACGCTACGCCGAACAACGATATTGGATGTGGTCATAAAAAAGTTTCCGTTTATTAACGCCAGTGACAGATCCCCCTCTTTATCATAAAAAGATCTGCTTCGTTCGTACCAGCGGTTTTTAACTTTGGCACCACCGGCATTCATGAAATCGATGGCTGTGGTCACCGCTATGATATTTGTTGAGGCGGCCAACACCTGTGCGCACCGCTTCAGGCGCTGAGGGTGATAACAATCGTCAGAATTCAGGATGGCCACCAGATCCCCGGTAGCCCGATGAATCCCGGCATTGATGGCCTGAGAAGCACCTTGATTGGGTTGGGACCAGAAGATGATGTCAGGGTGATGATGAAGGATATCGGCCATGATTCGCTCTGAACCATCACTGGAGCCATCGTTAACAATGATAATCTCACTGGGTTTCAAATCCTGTCCCAGAGCGCTGTCCACGGCAGCATGGATATATTTCTCATGATTATAAAGGGGAATGACAACAGAAATCGTCGGCATATTGACAGTCAATTTTCCTCCTCAAGCCCTTGATAGAAAGAGAAGCTGTTCTCCGCCCAGATATCCGTATTCCCGGGACCAATAAAGATAGCAGGCAACCTCAGAAAATCCTTCACTTCTCAATTCCTCCAGGCATTCCCATCCAAAATGACGAAAGCACAGACATCCGCTTTCCCGCAGAGGATCTCCATGGTATTCCGGCGGCATGAGATGCTTCGTGGTTCCGTCCGGCAGTATTTTAGCCCGGATGATGTTTCGAGCGGAATGCAGATCAAAAGGAATGGTGAAAAATAAGGCACCGCCCTTTTTGAGCACCCTCCGGCACTCACTGAAAGCCTTCCTGTAACTTGGAATATGTTCGAAAACATCAAAGGAAAGGACAAAATCAAATTGTTCGTCGGCAAAAGACAGTTTATTTAAATCTTCGTGTCGGATTCCCCTTGTGTTTTTTGATCCGGGAAAACAGTCTAATCCCAAAAATTCGCTGCCGTTAACATTTACAAAAGCCCCATTGAGCCACTTGAACATTGGAGTTGTTTGCTCCGTTATGTAAAGAGAGCAGTCGGACCGAGGACGACACAGTTCTTGGAACAGATGAATGGCCGCTCGCATCCGGTTGTTTAAACGGCAGCCTGGACAAATCAGGCATTCCCGCCAGTTGGGAATGCGGCGGCCATCCTCATTCTTGAACCCATAGGCGTAATCCGCCAGAAAGGAAACCGGTTGGCTGCACACAAAGCAATAACCCGGTACAACAAAATGCTCCTTTTCGACCAGTAGCGCCTGCTCTGTCAGATTCCGGCTTTCGTACTCGCCAGCCATGGATCGGACATAATTGCCATATTCGTTAAAGGATTCAATCCTGGTGGTTTCAAATGGAGCAAACGGTCCCGATATTCCGTTCTTACCTTTACATAGGCGATGAAACGCAAAATGCTTCCAGTACCGAATATATCTCTTCAGGCTGAGCGTGGAAGATATCATCCCTTCAGTACGCCAAGATTCCGCAGCAGACTCTCCAGCTTCTGTCGGCCTGCATCAAAAGAAAAATGTTGTTTCATGAAGTCAAGCCCCCTATCGGACAACGTGTTCCACAGAACTTCGTTCCGGTAGAGACGTTCCACAGCCATGGCAAATGCCTCTGGTTTGTCTGCCACCAGAATATCCTCTCCCGGTTCGAGGCCTGAACCTTCAACAGCTACGGAAGAAGCCACACAAGGCAAGCCGTAACTTAAGCTTGTAGCCACCTTGCCTTTGAGACCGGCCCCATAACGGAGAGGCGCGACAGAAAGCCGACAGCCATGGAAATATGGCGATATATCAGATACATATCCCGTAACTATCACGTCATCTCCGGCCAGATTCAATATTTCCTTTGGGGGCTTACTTCCAACGATATAGAAAACAAGTTCCGGCAGGTATTTTTTGACCAGTGGCCAGATGTCACAGACAAAGGAAAGCATGGCATCCACATTGGGACGATGTTCGAATCCCCCCACGAATAATATATCCTTTCTGGCAGAAAAGGAATTTCCTCGTCCTGGAATCTCTCGGATCAGAGGTATTACAGCAATTTTTTCATCGCTAACATTGGGCTCCTTAAGAAGAAGCTCTCGCTCCTCGCTGCTTAAAACGATGGTGCAATCGGCCTTTCGGATTACCGAAAGCTCCTGATTTTTTGTTTCATTCGCATTTTTCAGAAGCTCATGAGACGTCTCTATCACAGCCTGCCTTTGCTCCCGGACAAAATGAAGGTCCACTGTAACAAAAATGATCTTAGCCTTGGGACAGTATCGCCTAACCGTGTCGATACGGTAGGCAGCACAATGCACTTTGTAGAGCACCACCAAATCATACTCCTGACCATGGGACTTGAGATATCCGTTTACCCCTCGAACAAACGGGGAATAAAGGCATCGCACCCCCATCCGCTGCAAATCAGGTGTATATTTTTCCACGAACTGGAGATCAGCCGCAGGAATAAAAGTGATCTCAAAACCAAAGGAACGGAAGATATTGAAATAGGATACGATGTCCTGTGATCCGGAATCCTGATCTGGAGTGGGCGTTCTGAAATCAATAACCAAGATTTTACCGGCTGTATCGAAAATTTTGTCACCCGAACCACCTGACCGGATGTTCTTTCGATCAAAGTTCTCCAGGACGGCTCCTTCCCCTTTTAAATACATCCAAGCATTCTCTTCAGGTCTAGAAAGAATAACTGCTTTCGACAAAGGGTTATTAAACACCTTTCGTCCTGTCAATTGGAGAGCGACAGACAAACGCGCCCCAACCTGAACCAAATCATCACAAACGCTGTCTGCAATCCTGCCAACCTGCATAAAAAGTTCTCTCGGGACCATAAAAGATATTGCCGAACAAAAATCCACCTCCCGCAGATAGCTGAACTCGGGTTGAAAAGAATTCGCTCCACATCCCAGGCGACAGGGGGCTCCCGCTTCACCTATCATCCCGCCCCCTTCCCAGATAATCCCCTCAGGCAGAATGACCTGAGATCCAACCAAGCCGACTTCTGACTGGTCTCTGAAGGTACGACCCATCTCGTCCAGCCAGCCGGGCAAAGGCAAAAGACCCCCAGCCAAAAATACTATATACTTACCAATAGCCATGTCTGCCCCGAAATTCCACATCTCAGCCATGGACTTTCCCTGACCTGCAGGGACCACCCTGACCCCCTTGATCCTGGCCAGGAGCATCCGACTTTCCAACTCCGGCAGAGAATCCACAAGAAGGACTTCATAAGTATAGCCCGTACAAGTATGGCACAAAGACTTAAGGCATTGGAGCAGAATGTTCGCCCGATGGAATAATGGAACGACAACTGAAATATCTGGATGCCGGTATTGAGGAAAATATATGACCTCATCCGGATCAAGCGATAGGATATCGACGGACAGGCTCATAAACGACGATGGTTGATGCACACCAGCTCTGGCATTCTGCCACACTTGATATGAAATGGTTTTTTGAAACAACAACCCAAACCGCTGGTAAAAAAAAGATTTCATTCCGTAGCTGGCAGCTTCCGTCAAAGGAATTCGCTTAAAAAGCCATCGCCCCCCCCCTAAACAAGACTGTTTTAAGAGAAAAACCCCTGAAACGGCAATTTTTTTTGTCCACCGAAAAGGCGCGGTGATCCGCCAGGACATGGAATGTTGCAGGGCCTTTATCTCGCCTCCCAATACGTTATAATCTTTCTGCGAAGCATCCTATTTATTGCATATCATACGCCATGCTGAGCAGTTATCATGGTCATTGAAGTCCTGTATACAGCTCCTGGAGTTGGTGAAGTTCAAAGCAAGGTTTACTTCAGTTTAAGCCACCCACCAATTGTGATTGATCATCTGGATGACAGGCCAAGTCTCAGCAAATAGCCTGCCAAGATCAACAGCTTTTTGGTGTGGCATATAGGGTTTTCCCCTATTTTTCGAAAGTCCAAAAAATGCCACATTAATCAGCACCCTATTAAGAAAATGGGGTAGTCGGTTAGCTCCACCGGGTCTTAGTAAATAAGCCGAAATCACACGAAAAACTGAACATTAACAGCATAACCAGCCAGCATCCACAAAAAACCTTTTGATTGCAAGTTGTTGACGCATTTTGGGAGGAGCTAACCGACTACCCCTTTTAAGAAATATCAGGTTTTATGAAAAGTCGTTTTGAAATAGGTCCAGGTTTCTTCAATTCTTTCTTCTAGTTTCTGACAGCGAAAACCGGGGAATAGCTTCATGAGCTTTAAACTGTCAAGGACGATTGATGAATTGTCCGAAGGTCTTTTTTCATGAATACGGTACTGAAACGGAATATCAACAACCTGCTGAAAAATATTCAATAACTGCATAATGGATGTTCCAACGCCAGAGCCCAGGTTATAGACGTCCGAAGACATAAGGTTTTTCAGTGAATGGGACATCAAATACGCCACATCTTTAATATATATATAGTCTCTAAGCGTTGTGTTATCTCCATATATCTGAATTTCCGATCCATTTAATATTTCATGCATCCATACAGCGATTACGCCCTGAGGGCGCATCACCGGTTGCCGAGAACCATAAGGATTGCCAATACGATAAATATCGGAGGCTATTCCATAATGCACCCGGAAATAATTGAGAAAATGCTCTGTTGTCAGCTTGGCAATACCATAAGGCGATAATGGCCGGGGAAGTGTATTTTCATCAACCGGCAGATTCTGGGGCCCATATACTGTACCGCCCGAAGAAGGAAAAACGATTTTTTTAACTCCCTGGCGAACTGCCAGCTCGAAGAACATAATTGATGACCTGATGCTCTCTTCAACTTCTATCAGCGGATCATTCCAGCTTTCCGCTGGACTGGTTGCGCTCACAAAATGATATACAATGTCTTTTTCGCTCAATGCCTTAACAAGATCATTCCGATTTTGAAATTCTCCTGAAATAAAACGAATGCCGCCCCGATGATGTTCAAGATTTCTGGATGTCCGGTAGGGAAAACGGTCAAACACTGTAATCTCATGACCCATTGGTACCAGTTGATCCACCACATGAGAACCTATAAAACCATCCCCACCCAAAACGAGTATGTTCATTGTAATCAATCCAAACAGGTTTGCATTGTCTTGAAATAAAAAGATGAAATATGATAAATATAAATCAACTGGAAGAATTCAGAGCCTGACATGCATCCGATAACATTTCTTTATGGAGATAATCATTATGGATATCAGCGTAATTATACCCGCATTCAACCACGAAAAATATATCGCCCTTTCAATAGAAAGTGTCCTGAAACAATCTTATGGAAATTTTGAACTTATCATCATTAACGACGGCTCTACAGATCGCACGGAAAAAGAAATATTACATTTTAAAGACCCCAGAATTCGTTACATCACCCAGGAAAACCAAGGAGCTCATTATACAATTAATAAGGGAATTGCGATAGCAAAAGGGGAATACATCAGCATCCTGAATTCCGATGACGAATATTCTCCAGACCGCCTGATTCAATGCTTTGATTTCATAAAACAATATCCGGATGTAACAGCCGTTCTAACCTTGGTTGAAGGAATAAACAGTGATGGCAAGTCAGTCTCCGATATGTCCACACCCCACACGATTGCCTGGCAGGACTGGTACACGGATGCATTGAAACTTTATGAAAACAACGACTTTCTGAAATGCGCTTTTGCCCAAAACATTGCTATCACCACCTCCAATTTTTTTATAAAAAAAACCGCCTTTGGTGTCATTGGGCAATTTAAAAAACTGAGATATGCCCATGACTGGGACATGCTCCTGCGTATCTCAATGCAATTCAAAGTTGGATTATTAAAAAAACGCCTTCTCCGCTACCGAATTCACGAATCCAATACAGTTCTTGAAACAGGTAGTGAGGCAAAAGTGCGTCTTGAGGTGAACTGGCTGATCGCCCATCATCTCAAATATCTGCAGCCTACAGAAAATTTGATTGATCTTATATATTTTCTCAGAAAAAATCATTATGTCAACATGGAAACGATCGTCACACTTCTGTTATTGGATGAATATTTTCCAGATGATAAAAATCCAATGACCACTCGAATGATTGAATTCCTGAGATAATTCAATCATTCCCAATATCCATTAGGACATTTTTTACGGACCACAGATTTTCGAAAAATTGTATAGAGAACTTTTCACAACATTACTTAAAAATTTAGCCAATCAATCATATAAAAGAACAATATACTTTCTCATAATCTTCTTTCATCTCTTCCATTGATTTTAGATGATATTCTTTTATCCGACGACGACGATGATCAATCTCCTCTTTATGCTGTCGAAGAAATCTTAATAATGCAACGATTTTTTCAGGACTTTTATAGTCAACAATCCAACCGATCTGGCTGTCCTCAATGCGTTCTTTCTGAGCACCCAGGTTGGTAACGATTGGTGGAACTCCTGCAGCAATGGACTCACTCAGCGTATAACTAAATGTCTCCGGCCACGTTGAAAGCAACAACATGACATCTACTGGATGATCCCTTAACAATCCGGGCAATTCCTCCTGGGTATAAGATCCAAAATGGGTCAGGTTCCTGGATTTCAAATTAGAATGACCAAATGAATAAAAATGTATGTCGTCTTTCACCATGTTATCGAGAAGTTTTCCAAGCAGAGCTTCTCCTTTGTGCTTGTATATTGAACCCAATATACCCACCCGCAACGATTCATGAGCCTTACTTAACGGGGGTAATGTTTCATTGCACGCATTGGACCCATGTGAAATAATCCGAATTTTAGCATCGTTTATCAAATAATAAGCTGAAAAAATATTTTTAGCGGATACAGAAGGGAAAATAAATAAATCAACACAGGAGATTGCTTTCAGAAAAGTATTTCTCCAGTTGAAAAGCATGTCATCATCAAAATCAGGGCAACTTACATAGGGGTGATCCAACAGGCAACCTTCCCTTTCATCTCCAAGTTTGCACCCATTACAAAAAACACCCGTTTTATCTACCAGATGAAATGTTGGACAAATATAATAAAAATCATGAACAGTAAGAATAACGGGTATACTCTTTTCCCTGGAATTCCGAAACACATCAAAAGTATGTCCTACCATACTTTCAATGTGAACAATCCGAATGTTATATTCCAAGAGAATGTTGCTTATTATCCGTTGATAGTCCAAATTATAAAAATCCAAAATCGTAACAGGAAAGGCTAATTTGAAAACAACTTTTTGCTGTTTCCCCTGCTTAGTATATTCCAATATCATATCTCGACCATTAGATCTCAATAAAAAGAAATTGTAGTGGTCTTCAAGAACTTCTTTCAGGTCCGACAGATATCTTTCTATCCCCCCTCCCCAGGAATGCGTGATATGCAAAATATTTGGCAAAACATTTGGCGTTGGCGACCTGAAAAACCGAATTAGTTTAAAGCGATTAAGAATTGATCTGAAAAATATTGCCATTAATCCATATCCCGGAATATTCATGGAACATTATTGGTTACTTCGCGATATCACCAAAATATTGGGGCTAAGTTCTACGTTTATGATGTAATATTGTTTTGCGATAAAATGTGACCATTTTTTCTGAAACAATTTCTTTTTTAAATATATTTAGAGATTTTTTCCGCGCTTTTTTTGCAAAATCCTGTCTTTTTTCATGATGACTCAGCAGATCGATCAGTGCACCGGCCAGAGCATCGGAATCGTTTGGAGGAATGACAATGCCATTTATGCCATTGTCTATGTATTCAGGCATTCCCCCAGCAGATGTCCCAATTACGGGCAAACCACAGGACATAGCTTCAAGGCAGGTATAAGGAGAATTATCATACAATGATGGAACAACTGAGACATCCCCTTTCCCATAATAACCCGGCAATGCTTCATAAGATATTGGATCAATAAAGTTGACATTGTCCACCACTCCGTGATCTCTCAACACATCTATCATATACGCTTTCATGGATGGATATCCAAAAACCCCTGCACAATCACTCCCCAGAATGTCAAATTGAGTGTTACGGACAGCTCGAAGGACTTTTGGTATCGCCTGAGCAAGGATATGCGCCCCTTTTCGATCTTCGAGCCGACCTGCAAAAACGACTCGAAGGTGTTTTGCCTGCGATAAATGCATATCACCCATTGGTGAAAATTTCTCTGTATCAATGGGATTATAAATAATTTCAATTTTTCGGTTTATTTTGAAATTTTGTTTAACCATTCCAGCAAGGTTATCGCTAGGAGAGTTAACAGCTGTTGCTCTTCGAATTGAAGATTTTTCCAAAAGACCAATAAAATAATAGTCCATGCTATTGCTTACCTTGTTCATGCCAAGTTTACCGATCAGTGAAAGTGGGGTAAATAGCCTGACGGCAGTCGGGTAAAGATTTTTTCGAATCGTACAGAATCCTTCTCCAATATGCTCGGGGAAATCTATAATATCGAAATTTTTTTCTTTAGACAGTTCTTCAATTTTAGCGGATATTTTCTTGCTGTACCAATATGCAAACGGTGAAAGCGCTACGGTTGCATATTCCCATAGCGTTTTTTTCAGAAACGGCATTTCAGGAGACACAATTCGATGGATTCGGATACCATTATCTTCGGAAAGAGAATTCTGATACGGTGAAAATGCAACGACATCCACTTCATGACCTATATTCTTCAACCCGTGTGCCAGATTATATGTAAATGTTCCAATCCCCCCCCATAGCGTTTCCGGGGGATATTCTCGGGAAACAATACAAATTTTCAAAGGGCTATCATCATGTCTTAAAATCATATCCAAGCTTTCATATTCAACTGCATACAGCTGCAGTTTTATGGACAATGTTAATAAATCAGCGACAATCTGAGAAAAAGGCACCCATCATTGGTAATCCTTCAATAACGCCTCAAGATTCGCTATGTGCTGCTGGCGATCCCCCAACAACTCCTCTAAATTCGCTATATGCTGCTGACGATCCATTAATATATGTTCAACATTAACAATATGTTGCAGACTATCCTTTAACTCATCTTCCACATTCGCTATGTGCTGCTGGCTATCCTTTAACCTTCCTTCGACATTCGCTATGTGCTGCTGACGATCCCTTAACTCATCTTCCACATTCGCTATGTGCTGCTGACGATCCCTTAACTCATCTTCCACATTCGCTATGTGCTGCTGACGATCCCTTAACTCATCTTCCACATTCGCTATGTGCTGCTGGCTATCCTTTAACCTTTTTTCGACATTCACGATATGCTGTTGCCTATCCTCCAGCATTTCATCAATCGTCGCTATGTGCTGCTGACGATCCTTTAACATATCCTCAACATTCGCTATGTGCTGCTGGCTATCCTTTAACCTTTTTTCGACATTCACGATATGCTGTTGCCTATCCTCCAGCATTTCATCAATCGTCGCTATGTGCTGCTGACGATCCTTTAACATATCCTCAACATTCGCTATGTGTTGGCGGCAATCTTTCAAGCTATACTTCAATTGCTCAACCGGTCCTTCATTCAGATAGATCACCCATGCTCTTCCTGTAATAAACGAATGATTCCGATCAAACAACTTTGCTCTGGACTCATCGTAATGGTATCTTTTTCGATGAGACGCCTCGAAATCTGTTGATCCATATATCCGGTATTCAGCCGTTACCTTATCAACATGGCAAAACGTATAACGCCTTGATACGCGAATCCAGAAATCCCAATCTTCAAACAGCGTCAGCTCCTCAGAAAATCCATCAACCGTAGAGAGAATCCCTTTTGAAAACAATACACTCATCAAGGGGATATAATTTTCAAAAAGGAGAAGCTCCGGACTATACTCCTTATTAAAGACAACTTCCTCTTTTACCCGATGATCCGGATCTGACGAGTTACTGTCATAATATACATTTAATACGCCTGAATATACAATCTGAGTATTATTTTTTAGTATATGAGATACCAAAGTTTCTACATGATACGGATAAAAAACATCATCGTCATCAAGAAAGTTTAAAAAGCCCCCTCGCGCCGCCTTTATCCCGCTGTTTGCTGCAGCAGATCGACCCTGAACGGTTTCATGGTTTATGTAGATAAAGGGTATGCTTCTTGCCGTAAATTCAACAATATCCCTGACACTCATTCCACCGTCATTAACAACAATAATTTCAATATTCGAATAGGTTTGCTGCACTATCGAACGCAATGCATTAATGAGAAGATGGGGTCTGTCCTGCGTGCGAACAATTATGGAAACAAGTGGGCCTGATTCGTGCGCATCAGGGGATAATCGCTGAGGATTTATCAGTGGCAGCCCGTATATGCCCATCCGCAGGATGATGGTTGAAGACCAGATGGAAAAACCTTCGGCATGGGTTACACACTCCGGGAGTGTCAGACATCGAAAACGATTAAGGCCAAGAATGAATTTATCATAGGGTCTTTGTGACAATTGACTTTGATAAGCAAGAATGGCATTTTTTTTCTTGTCCACCACACTGCTGATATCCACCAATGCATTGACAAAGAGAGGTTGATTGATTTCATAAAAAGCGATATCAAATTCATGGCACCCTGACTGCACAGCACTATAAACAAGAAAACATGCTGCGCGATGATCCGGATGAAATTCCAAAGGTGACGGCACATAAACCATATCGGGTTTATATGTATTAAGAAGGTCTAATATTTGAACCAGTATCCCTTGTGCTCCGGATAAACTCCGATCTTCATAATTCCAAAACTCAGTATCTGAAATACCCAACAAAACACAGGCGGCAGTTGCTTCCTGATTTCGCATTTGAACATAAACCGAGCAATCAAATTGAGATTTGATATCGCCCTGACTGCCATTTGTTAAAAAAACGACCTTAACGGGATCACCTGCAGCAGCATGAGTCGCGATAGTACCTCCGCAACCTAGCGTTTCGTCATCCGGATGAGGCGCCAACACAAGCACGCGCCTTCCGGTTAAATCCGAGGCATGAAATGGTATAAACTCGTCTTCTGTTTTCATAATTGTCTTATTAACACCGATTTTCGCGTAGATTTATTTCGATAACACAGCAAGGCCTGTCTTCAGATGGATCAATCCAAAAAGCGACACTGGGTGCATTCCCATTTATTCCATATTGCGATCAAGATGATCCTAATATCCAAGGCTATCCGGTTAATGATTGCAGCCCCTCAGGCATCAGCTCTAATCTTTTCTGAATATATCGGATTTTGGGGAGGCTGATTTTTTTGCATATAATTTATTCTGGACGGCAATAGGCCAAAACACATCATATTGATATTATTGTAAATATTTCACTAGACTTTTTATAAATAATTTTATATAGTTAGAGACTATACCCGCCAAGGAGCCTCTAACTATATGGGAAATGCAGAAACAGAATCCGCTACCCGAGACAATAGAACCATATGTTTGCCGTTTTCTCAAGAAATTTATCACGCAAATATCACTGACCCGATTGATTTCCGAAAATGTATCGATGAAAAGATTGCGCTATTTCCGGAACTATTTCCACCTGAAATCTCTACAGGATATCAAATGAAGGATATCTATCACCCCAAAAAGCAGTCTGTCCCGATTCGTAGAATAGAAATCGCAGGCATTGCATATACCATCCGTCCCTCATTTTATTGCCATATATGACTGGAATGACAGATGAAGTCGAAAAGGTGCTTTTCCTTCGGAAGTTTAATGTTCCATTTTGGGCCTTGAGCTATGCATTTGGTAGAGATCCCTCGTATTGGTATAGAATCGAACAATCACTTGGCCGAAACAGTATTGTTGGGACAACCATCAGAAACCCTGATGATATACCCCAGCATCTGGCAGCCGATGAAAAACATTCATGGATTTGTCGAGTAGACCGGATCAATTTAGAAAATGAGAAACACTTAAAAGTTTTTCAGAATACAGAAAATATCTTGATGGTTATCCCATCCTCTCTCTTTACAATAGACCTCTTTCCAACCTTGAATTTTATTGAATTGACCTCGCAACCATTCTGCTGAGGTAACGGAAATACCATAGTCCGCCTGCCCTGGATAATTGGCGTAGCCATATCCTGATTCTGCATAAGAACGGATTAATTGCGAGACTCCCCCTTCATCCAGCCCATAAGTTTTTTTGCCATCTTTAATATCTTCACAAACAGAGTTACCGTGCGAAGAGAAAATGAGAAGCCCACCAACAGAAAGGTGCCGATCGAAAAAATGAAGCAGATCAACTGCAAATATCGTCTCTATATGTGTTAATAATGAGCCGCACCAGATTAGGTCGAACTTACTCCCTAAAGTCAATAAGTCTAGTTTCTTTTTAGAATGGATTACCTTAACCCCAAAAGTATGCGTACAGAAATCGATTCCGTTTTCATCTATATCCATTCCTGTGAGATTTGCATTTGGAAATCGTCGGCATAAGAACCTCAGCACTCTCCCATAACCACAAGGCATATCAAGTATATTATTAATCTTGGGGTTTTCAATGCTGCTGATGGAACTGTCGATACACTGAATTGCAGACAAACCGACCTTAAAATAATGTGCGACATTTCCTGCGTACATATCATCTTTATGAGATATTGTGCTTTCAACCTTCTTAAGCAAATTGAACTCTAACGATTCCTGCGAATACTCCAACATTAATTTCTCTTTTTCAGTGCTCATATCTATGTATTCTAAATTCATCTACAACTCCTTTATAGCTGGTCTTTAACAACAAGTTCCATTGCCTGAGAAATAAGTATCCCAGAGTCCAGAAGAGCATTCTTTGCCGGATGAATATAATACTTCATGATCAGTTCGGAGTCGGTCCAATGGCACTCGACCGCATCTGGCTTATTTTTTTGTTTTTCCACCCCAAAATTCTGCAACCTTAACAGGATATTTTATTAAAACAACTCGTTATTAGACATTGCACATACTGGATTACTTGAACACCGATTTTCGCGACAATTATAACCGGCATTTGAATATAACATTCTTCGATCCCCTCTTATCACCTTAGTGTCCATCAAACTTAAATGCGATCAAGAATGATTAGCGCAAACATTGCTGCTTTTTTTTCAAAACCAAACGATGTTTCTCCTCTACGAAATAAAGGATATGTCCAGTTTGGGAAAATAGAGCGAAGGGAGACACCTCCTGATAATAGATATACCAGAGGCATCATGGGAGTAATGCCTGAAATTCTCCACTCTGGGAATCGCCTGGAAAAGATTTTCTGGTCACGTTCAAATAATATCCATGGCAAGGCCCCATTGGCTCCAGAAAGTGGTCCTGTGATGGGGATTATCCATTCTCCATTCACATCAAAAGATTCATGATGCAAATGGTTGTAAATCAATCGACTCCAGCCAGTATTCCACGGCTCCACCATAAGGCATCGTCCCCCACTTTTGACACAACGCATGGCTTCAGAGAAAAATGCGCCCGGATCAGGAATATGATGTAACACATCGACAAGTAAAAGAGCGCGTAATGATTCCGCTTTAAATGGCATCGATATGGCATTATAGACGATATCAACGTTAACCGAATAAAAAACCTCCGATGTGATTGCCGTCGAATATAATTCTTTCAAAAATCCCGCGCCAGACCCAATTTCTGCAACCTGACCCTCTCCTGCAGGGATATTCTCAATCAACAAACGATACCAAGTCTGATAAATACGTCTTAAAAAAGCCTTTTCACGAATAATTTCAGCCCGCAAATCAGTGGTTTCAGGATCGTCTATGGATAGATCTCTGGTCAGAGGATGGGCCAAAGCTGCTTTCAGTCGATTAAACACAAGGCACCTCACTTGAATTTTAGTCGCCGTGCTGCAAATACAACCATCCTTAGAAGTAGCCATCCATGACTCCAGCGATGGATATTCGTTTCTCCATATCGCCTGGTCTGATACCGGATAGGCATCTCAATGATTTTAAGATTCTGTCGGGAGGCTCCAAATAACAAATCAAAATCTCCAAACGGATCAAAATCTCCAAAATAGTTTCGACCCGCCGCAATTCTGCGATAATCACCAGCCCATAAAACTTTGGTTCCGCAAAGGGTATCTCGAATCGGCTGCCCCAACAACCAACTGAATACCCAACTGAAAAATTTATTTCCCAGCAAATTAAAAAACCGCATCGATCCACCCTGCATTGGGTAAACCAGGCGAACGCCATTGGCAAATTCACCCAGACCGCTTGCCAGTACAGCATAAAATCGGGGCAGATCTTCCGGAGGTACAGTCATGTCAGCATCCAGAATCATAAGCATATCACCTGTTGCGATTTCGAATCCCGCACGTACCGCATCCCCCTTCCCTTTTCCTGGCTGCCTGATTAACCGATAATCGGCGGGAGACAAATGAGAAATTGCTTTTTTGATCGTATTGAAGGTGTCATCCGATGAATTTCCCTCGACAAAAATTATTTCAGTCCTGGATCCCATTTTAGGAATTCTATTCAAGAGCTCGATTATGTGCCCCGCTTCATTCCTGGCTGCAATCACAACCGAAACAGAGGGTTCTGTCGATTTCTGCGTAAAATCGATCGCCCGCATAATGTAGAAATTGGTTAGAGCTGCGACTCTAAAAATGGGCATCTTCACCAGAACACGATTGCACAGGGCTGCCACAAATGGAATAGGCGCCGGACATAAAATCTCTTCCCAATGTCGAATCAGATCGAATCCGGCAAGCCTGGCCAGGTTATCGACATCGACCGGCGTAAGCCAGTTCTGAGGCATATTTGATGTAACAATTCGATAATATTCGGCCAATCTACGTGGATATTCCCACAGATGACTTTGAATATTGAAGATGACACGGGTGTGTTCATTGCAGTACCGTCTGATATGTGCCAGGGTTGCCTGTACATCCCACAGATCATTCAACAAATCAGAAATGATGACGACATCAAACGTTGAATCCCCCAGATCGCATGTCTGAGAATCAGCACAAAAAAAATGAAATTTCGAATAACGAATCCGCGCCTCATCGATCATCTGCTTTGAGATATCCACCCCAACACCCCGTTTCGGGTTGAGCGCATCGAGAAGTTTCCCCTGGCCGCACCCCAGTTCGAGAATGCTGTCACACTCGCCAATCACATGACAATAGATATCTGTCAAACGCCTGTGATAATATAAAGAAAGCAAGCCTGGCTGACGATTGACCAGCGCGTTCCAGTGATCGGCGCGACGCTTGCAATACATTTCATGTTCATTTTCAAGTAAGGCCATTTGGTATTTTCCGATCAGTAAAAATTAATAAAACAGGACTTCTTTCATGTTGCCCGATACGCATCAGGAACCACTGGCAGGTATTGGGACAAGAACCCTTATTCCTCCCCAGTCACGCACCCCTTTGTCGGGCTTCAAAAACTCATTGCCGTTTATTGGACGGAATATCCCAAAAGCCAGCGAAGTCGCTTCGTTGGGTAGGGGTTGATCAAAAGTTACGGATCCATAACGCCATCTTCGGTTGTCGAATGGGGGATCATACTTATCCAAGGGCAAGGATAGATTGTGGAGTATTTTACCGGACTGATCGACAAGATGAAAAAACATAATCCGCTGTCTGTTCGCATCTTCATGACGCAACTCTTCCCACCATAATTCCACTTTCAGGCCTGTGTCTGTACGGCGAAGCGACAGCACATGTAATCTATATATCCCCTCGAAATCGAGTTCTTTCGCAGCAGGATCCCCAGCATAGCCGGATACTTCCGCCTCGTTCGACCATTGCCGCTGTGAATTTGCCGCTATAAACTCAGGACGCCAAGAGTGCGCCGCCACAAATGATTCGACGGCATATGCAAACACTTTGCTATCAATAATTTCCAGCAATTGCAACACCCTTCCATCTGATACAGTCTTTACACCAGCGCTCTCGTTCAATCCGCAAAGCCATGCCTGAAAAACGATACATTCTGAAAAATATGGATCAATTTGTCGATCAAAAAGCTTTTCGGATAGCAAATCCAAATCTTTTCTAATAAGAATGAAATCTACATCCAGAAGCTGATCCGTCCTGATAACGAAACCGCGCGCCCAATCTATCGATAGAACCGTTTTAAAAACAGGAAGATCGGGATTTACCATTCCCTCATATATACCAACAGTTACAAAAATATCTGGTAGGGCGCCTAAATAAAACGAATAAAGATTCGCACTCATATTCCGCCTTCTCAATTCATCCAGAAATGCATAAGCCTGATTCACTTCTTCCCGATCTTTTCCAACAGAGACACTCACCCCGGTAAGCCACTGCCATTGAATTGACGGAGACTCCAGCGCCAGCAGTGCCCCAATATTGAGCGCTGGCAAAAAACACAGAACAAATTCGGCCAGGCGAATCCAACGATGGCTATACTGCAAGATATGCAGGGACATCGGAATCATACAAACCGCGCCCATCAGAAAAAATGGATAGAAATATCTAACCTGATTTCCACCAGTCTGAACCACCAGCCAATACCAGACGCCCAGGCTCCAGATGACAGGCGTGCTCAATAGCAACCCAACCATTTTTGGCGATAAAGGATTATACCTGTCATTGTGACTGAAGCAATAATAGATACTTAGCACGACTTTCCCAAGAACCCACAAAACAAATGCAATCCCGGCGCTGCCAAACAACAAAGATAAAATTTGAAGAGGTGGAACTTTCAACACATCTCCCATTACTTTCATTGCGCGTTTGGCATATGCGAAGTTTTCTATCGAAAAATAATTCGAAAAAAAGCAGAGGAGAACGATAACGGAGAAAATCAGGAAAGTCTGGATTCCGCCGATGACCACATAACGATGCAAACCTGAGTTGGATTGTTGATATTTCCTTGCCCACAACCATTCCATAATAACGACAATTAACCATGTTGCAGTTAGAAGGGCCATAATCATAAGGCCGGATGGTTTGATCAATAGCGTAAATGAACCGCAAAATGCTCCCCACATCAACCAGACCAGCGATCGCGCCTTAAGGCTTTTTACAAATCCTGCAGCCGCCAGTGCGGCGATGCCGGCCTGAAAATTGTCAACCAGACCCCAGTGCGTTGACCCGGGATTAATCTCATTACAATCAAAATTATAAAACAACGGGATAGCAGAAAAGAGGATGGTTACTGCCGCCATGCCCCACCCCTCAGAAGATGTCCGGGGTATCCCTGCTGCCATATAAACGGCAATGACAATGCACAATATCGGAAGAAAAACGGATCGAAAGAGGAATCCCTTATAATCGAATAAAAAACCAAATGGGTAAGACATCAAAATGGTTCCAGGGGGTCGAGCCGTTGGCTCAATATTCAGGGGGTTAAACAGTTTTCCTTGATCCACAGCCTTCCAGAAATTCATGGCTTTTTCCATATACGTCAAAGGATCGTGATGAGGAGTCTGTACGCTTTGAACGTCATGTTGCCATATCATAGTACCAAGGTAGATCAGCCATAGAATTACGATGACATGCGGAATTACTGCCTGGCATCGCAGAGGATGCCCAGTCGTGTTTTTCATAAACGATTTCTCGCTGTCTATAGTGGGTAATTTTGTTGAAATACTATTTGGATTGAACAATTCAGTCTCCCTTGGCAAACCCAAACATCACCCGCATATATAGCATTACATTTTCGAGGTTTTCCAGCCGAAAGAACACCCATGCCACAATCACTTCCATCAGCACATAAACCATTAGTGTCCCCTGAGTCTTGTCTTGCCTCCCCATACCAAAACCCGTATATTTTTGTTTGAGAAAATACAAATTTTCTATGCTATCCAGATAGCCCCTTAGCCGGATATGGCATCCAGTCCATGATTTCTGGGGAAGATGTTGCCTGCAACATCTTCCCCAGAAATCATGGACAAACCGAATCGCCATGTCAAGTTCCGGAAGGGCAAAATTGCCGGAAAAATTCCTTAAGCTGAAATCCTTGCCAGCAAGATATACCGCATCGGCCCCGTAATGAATGGCGATTTTCAGCTTTTCAAAACTCCCCGCAGGAGCAAGAAGCTCGATTTTATGATGTCTTTTCAAGGAGTGGCCAGCATCTGGTGAAGCGTTTTTTTAAGACTATCCCGCCAGGGTTTGGGATAAATTCCGAACTGGTTCTGAATCTTTTCGCAGTCCAGGGCAGAATAGGCAGGTCGCCTTGCCGGCGTTGGATATTGATCGGTCGGGATGGGATCCACCTGGGTGGTTTTCAAAGGAATGTACGCTTTGGCGATATCAAGAATCGCCTGAGCAAATTCATGCCAGGAAATCACCCCTTTTCCGCAGTAGTGATAGGTTCCCCAGGCGATTTCCCCGTGGGTCCGGATAGCTTCTGAAAGGGTCAATAGGGCTTCTGCCAGATCAGCAGCGCAGGTCGGGCAGCCCAGTTGGTCCGAAACCACCCGCACCGCATCCCTTTCGGCTCCCAGCTTCAGGATGGTCCGGATAAAATTCTGGCCCTGCAGGGCGTATAGCCAGGCCGTTCTTAAAATAATGTGCCGGTTCAGAATTCTTTCCACCACAGCCTCTCCCACTGCCTTGCTTTTGCCATAAACGCTCATTGGCGAAATCGGGTCTGTTTCCAGATATGGCGTTCGCTTGCCGCCATCAAACACAAAGTCGGTTGAAATATGAATCAGGGGTATTTTTACCTCAGAGCAGACATGGGCGAGGATGGCAGGTCCCAGGCTGTTGACTTTATAAGCCAGCATATCCTGCGACTCGGCCATGTCCACCTGGGTATAAGCCGCGCAGTTTATCACCAGGGATGCGCCGGCATCCCAGATAGCCGCCCGAACAGGATCGGGGCTGGTAATGTCCACCTCCGGCAGATCCACGGGAAAAGCAGAAAATCCTCTCCCCGGCCCTTGGCGCATCAATTCTGTCCCAAGCTGTCCTTTGGCGCCGGTGATTAAAATATTCATCTGGTTACCCCCTGGGCGGTTGATGCGGGGTCGGGATCAACAATAAGCACTTCTATTAAGGATATTGGGATGACATTCATAGACGTTCCTTCTGCGATAGATCAGTTGAACTCCTGATGCGTTCTTTATCATAATCACAGTCCGGCAAACAAGTTGATTATGGCCTAAGGGGTAATGCCGAAAGTTCTTTGGCGTGATAGGAGCTCCGGACAAACGGGCCGCTGGCAACCTGCGAAAACCCCATGGCCTGTGCTTCGATATTCCTCTCTTCAGACTACCAACTCAAAACAGCGAGGAGTCAGGGAAAAACATGCCAGAGCGCTCATACCTGGCACACGTCCGGGCAGGATGTAATAGTCAAATATCATTACACGGGAAATCAACTTGTGGAGCCACTTGCCTATTCCATGCGGGGCATGCAGCTTTGTCTGTCTTTTTTTCGCAAGATGAGCCGCTGCCCATCCGACGGGATATGCTATATGGAAAAAGTAGCCAGCGCAAATGCAGTCTACACCAAGTGCGATGGAAATGCTCTTCAGCGATTCAAGGCTGTATCGCCTGCAATGCCCATAGCATTCATCGTAATTCGACCACAATTCCTGGCAGGCGGGAACGGTAATGATCAAATGCGACAGATTGGGGAAACCATCGGACAGATGCTGCAGAAAAGCGGCGGGATCAGGGACATGTTCAATGACATCGAGCAGCAGTATCGTGTCGTAGCGCATTTTCTCCGTCAGAGAGAGATCCCAGGCGTCAATTCCCACGCGGACATGGTCCCGGACAGAAATCACGGGATGTGCCCTTGCAAGTTCGACGCCGGTACATTCTATCCCTTTGTCCCGCAAATATTTGACGACAATGCCCCGGCCACACCCTACGTCCAGTACGACGGCACCGGCGCCGGCGAATTTTTTAACGATATTTGCTATAATTCTGTTTCGCGCCAGAATCCACCAGTGGTTCTCTATGCCGTCCGGATAGGCCTGGTCAAATTGATCATCGGAGAATTCGGTCGTCATCTAATAAATCCACCCCAGAAATCCCAGGCAGATCGTATTGGCAACAATGGCAATCGCGTAAATGCTTGCCACGGCAATGATCTTGCTGCGGATTTGCTTCAGGTTGATGACCAGAATGACCGCCACGTAAAAGTGGAAATAGCCGAAGAAAAAAATCGGCCAGATGCCCAGCGGCGACAGATTCCACCACGGATACTCCCATACCAGCAGACCGCCCATGTTCAGCAGGCATTCCACAAAAACGCAGAAAGCCGTGTATCCGATGGCCCAAAACCATTGATTCGGAATGCCGAGGACGGTTTCACGGCGGTCTTCCGAAAGGGTGTTGTAAAAAATGATGCCGGATATGGCGAACATGAACATGATTTCGATATTCCATCCCACCAGGGTCCGCAAGGCTGTTTCCCCCGGTGTGGTCCAGCAGGCGGATCGCTCCGTCAGGTACAACACCCAGCCGTTCCAGGTTTCGTTGATAAAATCCATGCCGAAAATGGTCAGGCCGGCAAAAACAGCGTCCCAGTTACCCGTCTGACGCGCCTTTTTCATCTCAGCGGTATAGATGTAAAAAACAATGGCCAACAAGGAAATGACGTACCATTTCAGGGTTGTCAAATCCCTTAAACCTTCCAAAGCCTGCTGTGAAGCGGGTGTCATGCGATTCCCTCCTTCATAATGGTTAAACACGTCAATACCCGGCAGCAAAGATTACGCAAAATACTGGGTCTTCTGCGTCACCGTCGACTTGATGGTGTTCAGGGTATCCTGAAGCACCGAGATGACATTCTCCCGGATATCCCCGGCCACCACGATATACATCACATCCTCTCCCACCTTAAGATCCATGTCGCCATTGATATGGACCAGGATTTCGACAATGCCGGCGCGACTTTTGTGCGATTCCACAACCTGGCGCAGTTTTTCCGGGTCAACAACAATGCGAAGTCCGGACACCTGCCGGCCGTCCCGTGAGGTAGCGCGCACCACGCCATTATGGCAGAGGATCATCCCGACCTTGGGATAATCCGGATGCTGTTTGATGCTTTCAATCAACCGGGTCAGATTCATAACGGCTCCTTTTCCAAAGACGATACACGCATCAGGTCTTCGGGGGTATTGATATTGATGAACGAGATGAGATCGGGATCTGTTTTCCGCAACCTCGCTTCGGGAATTCTATTGATCCGGGATTTATGAAATACCCACTGAATCTTCAGTTTTTCCTGCCGGATATGCGCTTCGATGGTGTTCAGGCAGGATTTGGAATAGACCGCGCAAAGCGGCTCAAGGCCTTTGGCGGTTTCCGGTATCACCGCATCCACTCCGGGCCTGGCCTGTGAAATCAGTAAATGGACCAGCTCCGGCTTCAGAAACGGGGCATCGCAGGCAGTAACAAAGACAAAGGGCCGGGAGGCGTAAAACAGCCCGGCGTGAATTCCGGTTAAAGAGCTGCGAACCGGAAACAGATCTGTTACCATCAGCATGTTCCAGTCCAGATACGCCTGAGGGGTATTGGTGACCAGAATGATTTCGCTGAAAATTTCTGAATACACCGCATGGATACGATCCAGAATCCGCTTTCCATTAATCTCAATCATGGCCTTGTCTCGGCCGTTAAACCGCGTGCTCATGCCGCCGGCAAGAATGACGCCCGAGCACTTTTCGCTGATTGTCTTCATGGATTTTGCCCTGCTGAAAGTATAGGGATTAAGAATGATTACAGTTCCGTCCAGATGGACAGGTTATGAATGATTTCTCTAAAAAACGCAAATAGTTCTCTTGGGTGTCGCCGGTACCAATCGATATGCCCTACGATCCCATATAAATGCAAACAGGGTTAAGTGGCTTATTGCCATTCCAGGCTTCCTGTAATAATAAGATATGAATTGAATTGAAAAAGGTTGCTGGAATCGGATCAAGAGGCTTGATAAAACTGGAATGTCGGAAATATCAAGGAGGATTTTCTATGGATTATGAAGAGTTACTTTTTTCCGCGGAAGGGCCTGTCGGCTATCTGACATTGAACAATCCGTCAAAATTTAATGCGTTGTCTAAAAAAATGATCGGCGAAATGATCCATTTGCTGACAGCCGTGTCAGTGGATGAATCGATCAAGGTCATCGTAATCCGGGCGACTGGAAAACATTTCTGCGCAGGGCACGACCTGTCCGAGATGCGGGAACAGGGCGTAAAAGAATACAAGTTTATTTTCGACCAGTGCACGCAGATGATGCAACTGATCCACACTATCCCCCAGCCGGTCATTGCCCAGGTTCAGGGAGTTGCCACCGCGGCCGGTTGTCAGCTGGTGGCCTGGTGTGACCTGGCGGTGGCAGAGGAAGGAGCCAGGTTTGCCACGCCCGGCGTCAAGATCGGACTGTTCTGCACAACTCCCATGGTAGCGATCACCCGAGCCATCGGACGCAAGGCTGCCATGGAAATGCTGCTTACCGGCCGGTTTTTTCCGGCATCGGAAGCCAGGGAACTGGGCCTGATTAACCGCGTCGTGCCGCTTGAAGATTTGCCCGGAGAAACAAAAAAGCTGGCCATTCAGATCGCCGAAGCCAGCCGCTTTGTGCTATCCATCGGCAAGCAGGGTTTTTACGCCCAGATTGATCAGCCGGATGACCCCGCCATGAATTATGCCAAACATACCATTGTCATGAATCTGACGTCCGAAGACGCCCAGAACGGCATTGCGGCGTTTATCGAAAAGAAAACACCCGTGTGGAAAAATCGGTGAGAAATGCCAAATCAACACAACCTGTGCTCTCGAACAGTAAGCTCAGGATCTGTTCGAGGATAAGTAGTTGAATTAGCTATATTGGGTGGGACATTATAAATGGATTCTGAAAAAATCTGTTCAATGATATAGTGGGAAATGATACATGGAACACGAAACCATGAACCGGGCACTTTCCTGAAAATCAACCCAGTCCGGGTATAGCCACCTGGACTATCAACACTGAAATCCTGATCGCAGAAGAAAGACAGCATATGTTACTAACCCAACTGTTATCTCAGTATGGCTACCTGGCAGTGTTCGTCGGTAGTGTACTCGAAGGCGAAACCGTACTGATCCTGGCTGGTTTCGCAGCACATCAAGGATATTTGTCGTTCCCACTGGTAGTAATGTTGGCATTCTGTGGCGGCACGCTGGGAGATCAGCTTTTTTTCTTTCTCGGGCGCTACTACGGTGCTCCCTTGCTTTCACGTTTCCCGTCCCTATCCAACCGCGCGCAGCCGGTCAATCAGTTGGTACAACGCTACCACGCCAGCCTGATCGTCGGTGTGCGTTTCATGTACGGATTACGGATAGCTGGTCCGATCTCGATTGGCATGAGCGATGTGGGAGCATGGCGTTTTGTGGTGTTCAACCTGCTTGGAGCGGCAGTATGGGCCATGCTGATCGCCGGAGCTGGTTTTTTGTTTGGTCAGCCACTGCAATGGCTGTTTACGGACATCAAACAGTACGAGAAAATGGCACTGTTGCTAACCGTTGTTGTGGCGGTAGGCTTTGGTTTGCTGCGCTGGTTGCGCTTGCGTCGTATGACTGATAAATACCGAAGGTAGGTGGTGTTGCAAATCAACTTTTTAATTACGGGGGTGTATCCGATGCATTTAAAAGATAACCGATTCGTAAAAACAACGTTTATCTTGATGATCACAGCCTTCACCATTGCCGGCTGCGGGGGGAGGCTGTTCACCTATAAAGGATACAAGGTAACCCAAAACGATTTCATGGTCCAGCTTAAAGATGGGAATCAGCAAGGGGTATGGAAAACCAATGAACTTGCGATAAAATATCAATACCAGATGACGCCGGATACTTTGAAGATTGCTGGAACCAACGAACTGGTTGGTGGATTCGCCATAGGACCAAACATTGTTCATCGCCTTGCAGTATACCTGTTATTTCTGGACAATCAGGGAATTGTTATTGAAAACGTCCTTATTCATGCAGGAGATTATGATGGCTCTATTCCGCTTCCCATGGAATTTGAAAGAACAATACCTATACCTGAGGGAGCCCGGATGATTTCCTTTGCTTATGATGGCGTGGTGCCCGGCGAGTACACCATTGGGTTCTCACCATCCAGACAATGAAATCAAAAACTGGGCTTATTAAGCGGTCGATAAAGACCTGCTTGAAAACTTTAATCTATATTTTTTTCATCTCAAAAACGGGGCGCAATGACCAGTGGTTAGGCATCTGGATCAATTAAGCAAATTTGTGCTCCAGATTCATGATATCGCGGAATGGCACCACGCCATAGAGGATATCGTCAGTATTGGTCACCGGCAATGCAGAAAACGAATAGCGGGTAAACTTTTCTTCGGCATCACTGATGGAATCACCTGTATCCAAACTGATAACCTGGGTACTCATGATATCGGAAAGTGGGGTTCTGGGTTCAGCCATGAGCAGTTCAGCCAGGCTGACAACCCCCATCAGCCGGTTGTCTGGGTCTGTCACATAAAGGTAGTCCACCACATGGGCGTCCGCTGCCAGACGGCGAAAATCGGCAACCACCACTGCTGCAGGGATTTCTGGCGTCAGGCAAATGTAGTGGCTGGTGACCAGATCGCTGATGGTGTGATCCTGTTTTTCCAGAATGGTCTCGATCTGTTCCGCATCTGTAGGATTCATGAGATCGAGAATTTCTTCCGCATCGGGTGTTGGCAGTATTCCCAGAACGTCCGCAGCCTGAGCCGGGGTCATGTCTCCTACCAGTTCGGCGTTGCGTTCCTTTGTCAGGGATGAAATAATGGTACGCTGAACCCGCGGCTCGATTTCTTCCAGAGTGTCAGAGGCATGCTCGGTTTCAAGTTCGTTGAAGATGGCTATCCGCTGTTCTTCCGGAAGCTCTTCCAGAATATCTGCCATATCCACGGGATGGATTTCCGGCAATGTTTCTTTGAGGATCTTCAGCTTTACGTTGCCCTTGAAACTTCCCATCTTTTCCGGAAGCCGCTGAACATAGCTCCAGGAAATGGTTTCCTTTTTAAACACTTCTGCCAGATGATAGATCAATTCAGCGACATAACTCAACCCTATCCGTTTGATCAGACCATATCTGCTGAAATCCACATCGGTGACATACATTCGACGGCCCCGCAGTAGCAGTTTTACGTCATATACAATATCAATATCATTGTCATCCAGATCAATGACTTTTTTATCCAGGATATGGTCTTTTAACAGAACTTGATTTTCTTCCGGCTCTCCTTCGTAGCCCTCGATTGATTCAATATCGACAACGATGACATCCCGTCCGAAGCTGGATACCCGGTTGACGGGAATCATAAGGGATTTATGACCGAAGGGACGGCTTACGGTTATATTGGTCACTTCGGGCAGCTTTTCATGTTCCACGATAATCAGATCGTCCAGCTTTCCGATCTTTTTATTATTTAAACGCACCGGATTCCCAATGAGATCGCTAACAAAAAATACCGAATCCGCGACAGAGTTTTTTTTAATGATGCTGTTCATGATGATTCTCCCATCAGATCATAGTCATAAATTTGTAGAGCAGCAGGCCTACCAGAAAAATCAAATACAGACGCAAAATCAGCAGTGTTGCCTTGACCCATCGGGACATCTCCACATTGGGTTTTGCATATTTACGGTTAATCTCACGGATTTTGGAAGAATTATTCAATAAAAATTCTTTCAGCATGGCGCCCACTTCCTATTTGAAGATACTGGGAAACAGCGTGCTGATCCCATAAAGACTGGAGAGAATTACGATCACTACCACAATGAATGTGGCAACGATATTTTGCCAAAGGGTGTTGGTGTGCTCACCCATGGTCTTTTTATTGTTGAGAAGCAATATCAGAAAGACCAGAGCCGCGGGCAGCAGCGTTACAGCAATCACCTGTACGAAAAGGGTGATCAGCACCAGAGGGGCATTGGGAATTAAAACCACGGCCCCTGCGGTAAAAAGCGACAGGAAATAATTGGCGTAGAACCAGGGGGCTTCACGGATTTTATTGTTCAGCGAGTGAGCCCACCCAAACACTTCGCCAAAAGCCCAGGAGCTGGCAAGCGAGATACAGATAGCACCTAGCAGTCCGGCATCAAACAGGCCAATAGCCATGAAGGTGCCGGCGTATTCGTTGGTTTTGATCAACAACTGGGAGGCCTGGGCTGCATCGTCAATATTGATGCCTTTAAGGATTGTACCGGTCACGATGACGATAAAAATGGCAACGACTACGGTCAGCAGCGATCCAACAAAAGTATCCAGCTTTCCCCAGGGAATATCCTTTTCCTTCATGCCTTTGTCCACCACAGCGCTTTGCTGAAAAAAAAGCATCCAGGGTGCAATGGTGGTGCCGACATTGGCCATCAGATAAAAGAAAAGTTCGTTGTTGAAGCCTCCGGGCGGCAGATTCGGGATCAACCCCGTATGAATGATGTCATGCACTGACGGATGCACCATGAAGGCCGCGGGAATATAGATCAGGTTCACGGCACAGAAAACAAGGGCGATTTTTTCCCATGTCCAGTATCTGCCGTTAATCACCATGATTCCCATCAGTGCACAAACCCCGATAACGGTTACCAATGGTGAAATTCCGAATATCCGCAGAGCGGATGTCATACCGATAAATTCGGTGACAAGTGTCAGCCAGTTTACCACAAGCAGGTCAAGGAGTGAAAACCAGCCCCAGAAGGCTCCAAAACCCGCGAAGATAGCTTCACCATGCCCCCGTTTCGTTATGGCGCCCAGCCGGACGGTCATTTCCTGGACATAATAGGCTACCGGCACCAGGATGATCAGAAACCAGATCAGACTGTATCCATACTTGGCGCCGGTTGCGGCATAGGTGGTGATGCCACCGGCGTCATTGTCGGCAACCATGACCACAATGCCGGGGCCTGAAAGGATAAAAAAGAGCTTGATCGCCTTCCATACCCTGCGGAATTTGTAATAGAATTTTGAAATACTGAACACGGAACACCTCTTTCATCGGTCAGGTAATGCATGAAATAAAAAGAGACAGCTACAAAAATACATTGCAGAACTATCGCATTGTGAAAAAAAATACAGACCGATTTAAGTTGTGGGGAGAGCACCGTATAACTAAGGAAGGATTCTCGCCGCTGATAAATAATGTATACCCAGCGGGAGCCGTGCGTTTGAAAGGAGGAGCCGTTTACCGCTGGATGGCAAATAAGAGTATTTGGGTACAACTATGACTGTCCAAAGAGACAACCACCGCCTTTCATTTTAAGGGTTGAAAAAAAACATGAAAATCATGATACACCATAATCTCATTTCACTCACCAGCACCCACACTATCATGGAATGGCTGCCTTTTACTCTCGTTACCCTAAGATGTCAATCAAAAAGGAAGCAGAGATAGCGCTGATATGGGGCTTTTTACGAAGCCATCACACCCAAACATTTTTTGCAAATTGGCTGCATGGTTTATTGGGTCCACCGCCTTGTCCTGCTGTAAAAAAATGATCAAGGTCTAAGCGGTTTCTTGCCATTATGCGCTTCCTGTAATAAGATCCACAGCAGTAAAGATAGCTGGAACCAGATTGAAATGAACCAAAGTGGGAAAACCGGTAAGGGAGGAACTCACTTGAATTTCTTTTTCCGCCGTAGGATTCGAGCCCTGATATTTGGCGCAATGATTTTTGCGAACACTTTTATCGGGGCATCGGCAGATGGGTCTGACCCCAGAAACACACTTTGGGAAATCGTTACAACTTGCCTGGATTCTACGGTCACGGATTATTGCCTGCGTTGTCGCTGGCCAAGGATCGAAGCGACGTGCCCATACAACAGAGAATGTAAAAATACGACAGAATTGTGGGCTGAGAGTGAAGATTATGTAATCATCCGTGACCGTAAAATGTGCGGCTGCCCCGAAGGGTTTGTACATGGGCTTGCCATACCCCGCACACGGGTTACGGGTGTCGAAGCCCCCAATCTCCCGGACGGCATCTGGCGTTTTGCCTGGACTGCCGCACAAAAGATGATCAGCGACGAAGCTGCCATCGCACTTGTGGTGAATCCGGCGCGTTTGCGCAGCCAGGACCAGCTCCACATTCATATTCTTCGCCTCGGGAAAGATGCCCGCCAGCGCTTAGACGGACTTCCGGCATCCCGGCTGCGGGACCTTGACGAAGTCTGGCGTACCGCCAAGAAGGGCGCGGCGGATGCGAATCTCAACGACTATGGCGTGCTCGTTGCCGGCCATCCCGATGGCGGATTTATGGTCCGGGTTGAAAAAGGCAGCCCCGAGTGGCTCTACACAGAAGGAAACTGCCAATGAAACGCGAAAGAACGATACAAAAAGCGCTCTCAAACAATAAACTCAGGATCCGTTCGCGGATAAAAGGAGATGAATCCCTATGACTGATCACAACTGCAAGCATTGTTCTTTCAGGGCAAAATACGACAATAATCCCAAATCGTTTTTGGGGCGGGTATGGAGATGGCATGCCGGATGGTGCCCCGGATGGAAAGCGTATCTAAAATCCCTTACTGATAGTGAAAGAAATGAATTAATTGAAAAATACAATCTAAAAAGATAGTTGTTTTTGTGTTCAGACCGGGTTTGAGCTAAAGGAGGTTTTGTGAAACCATTCAATATCTATCTGACAGGCGTCGGCGGGCAGGGAATCGGCCTTCTTAGCGAAATATTGCTCCGGGCAGCTGACCATGCCGGTTTTCCGGTTAAAGGGGTGGATACGCACGGCCTTGCGCAGCGCGGCGGTATCGTGGTATCCCAGATCCGCATCGGAAACAACGTTCACTCTCCCCTGATCCGGCAGGGCGAAGCCGATCTGGTTGTGGCACTGGAGCGGCACGAGGCCTTCCGGGGAATAACCGCCTTTCTCAATGACGGCGGCACCGCCATTTATTGCGATGCCGTTTGGCAGCCCTTGCCGGTTCGTCTGAATCAGGCGCCCGAAGTGGATAACGATACCATTCTTGCCTATTGCAACAAAAGAAATATTCAGGTGATCCGCATTTTGAAACCCGGCCTTATTGATGCCCGCATGCAGAACATGGCCGTTCTGGCCGGTATTCACCGGAATCACCTGATCCCCGGCATCGCATTCGACCATTACAAGAACGCCATGTCCGATCTCATGGAAGGCGCCATGCTGGAAAAGAACATGGCCTTAATGAGTGAAATGCTCTCCTGAAAGGAAGACTAATTATGGATACAGCCGATCCATTCAAGGTTGAATATGAAGGCCCCATTGCCTGGTTGATTCTGAACCGGCCGAACAAGCGAAACAGTATGGGGATGGATTTTTTTTCTGCGCTTCAAGCCCATTGCCGCGAACTTGACCAGAATCCGGAAGTCCGGGTGGTGGTGATCCGCGCCGAGGGCAAAAGCTTTACCGCCGGGCTCGACCTGATGGAAGCCGGGGCACTGCTGGCCGATACCTCCGCTGCGGGCCGCGAAGCGCTCAGACAGACCATCGGTCGTCTGCAGGACAGCATCTCATCCATCGAAAAGTGCAGAAAACCGGTCATCGCGGCTATTCACGGCCATTGCATCGGCGGCGGTATCGACTTGATCAGTGCCTGCGACATCCGCATCGCTTCAAACGATTCCATGTTCAGCATTCGCGAGACCCGTATTGCCATTATTGCGGACCTGGGGACCCTCCAGCGCCTTCCGCGCATTATCGGACAAGGCTGGTTCGGCGAACTGGCCCTGACGGGCCGGGACTTTACCGCAGAAGAAGCCCTGAAAATGGGGTTGATTACCCGGATGTGCGATTCCCATTCGGCGCTGATGGATGAGGCCCGCAGGCTGGCCTTGCAAATCGCGGCGCTTGCCCCGTTGACGGTTCAGGGCGTAAAGGATGTGATGCTTTACAACCGGGATCACGGTGTGTATTCCGGGCTGCGGTATGTGGCCCAGAAAAACGCGGCATCCCTTCCTTCCGATGATTTGATCGAAGCGGTAACCGCATTCATGGAAAAACGAACCCCTGTTTTCAGGGGAAATTAACGACCGGAGGACTTATGCTGGAAAAAGGGGCATTGACCGGAATCACCGTACTGGATCTCTCAAGGCTTCTGCCCGGACCTTTTGGTTCGATGATCCTGGCGGACCATGGTGCACGGGTGATTTCCATAGAAGACAAGCGTTTTATCGCGGATGGCTTTTTCATCACAACCGTAAACCGGAACAAGGAGCACCTTTCCCTGGATTTAAAGACTCCCGAGGGAAAGGAGATTTTCTTTCGCCTGGTGAAAACCGCGGATGTCGTGATGGAAGGATTCCGGCCGGGTGTGGTCCAGCGACTGGGTGTTGATTATGAGACGGTTTCCAGGGTCAATCCGGGCATCATTTACTGCTCCATAACCGGCTATGGCCAGACAGGCCCTTATGTGAATCGGGCCGGCCACGATGTCAATTATCTGAGCGCTGCGGGAATCCTCGATTTAATCGGCCAGGCTGATTCTACTCCCGCCATTCCCGGCGTTCAGATCGCGGATATAGCCGGCGGCGGGATGAACGCGGTTATCGGCATTCTTCTGGCGCTCGTTGCCAGGAATCAGACCGGAAAGGGCCAGTATATCGATATTTCCATGACAGACGGCATGCTGGGGTTTCTTTCCATCCCCCTTTTTTTTCACCAACTGACCCGCCAGATCCCCACGCGCTCGGATGCCGTGCTATCTCACCGGTATGCCTGTTACAATACCTACGAAACCGCAGACGGCCGATTTTTATCCATCGGCGCCGTTGAACACCGCTTCTGGAAAAAGCTTTGCGAGCATCTGGAATTTCCGGAATACATCGACCTGCAGTATGACGATGGCATGCGGATGGAAATCATCGACACCCTGCGCGCTGTTTTTCGCCGGAAAACCCTTAGCCAGTGGGACAGCGATCTCGGGGATCTGGATATCTGCTGGGGTAAGGTTCAGCACCTGAACGAAGTGCTGAAAGACCCCCTGTTCCGGGAAAGGGAGATGGTCGTTGACCTTGAGGGAAAAGAAGGGAAAACGACACCGGTTTTTGGCGTTTCCGTCAAGCTGAGCCAAACACCCGGCAAAGTGCGCACACCGGCCGTCGGTTTTGGAGAAAGCACGGTTTCCATTTTGCGGGAAATCGGGTATGCTGAAGACGATATTACCGCGTTTCAGAAAAACGGAATCGTATAAAAACGGGAGACTTTTGAAATGTCGGTCGACAAAGCGACAGGGGACATACTGGAAGTTCGGCAGGGAGATATTACCCGGCTTGAGGTGGACGCCATTGTCAACGCCGCCAACAGTTCGCTTCTGGGCGGCGGCGGCGTTGACGGCGCCATTCACCGTGCCGCCGGAAAAGAGCTTCTGGCCGAGTGCCGATCCATTGGCGGATGCCCGGTCGGCGAGGCCAGGATTACCCGTGGATATCATTTGCCGGCACGATACGTCATTCACACGGTCGGGCCGGTTTACACGGGCACGGTTCAGGATGCGGCTCTGCTTTCCCGTTGCTATGAAAACAGCCTGAAGCTGGCGGCGCAATACCACCTTTCGAGCATCGCTTTTCCGGCCATCAGTTGCGGAGCCTATGGGTATCCGATCGAAAAAGCCTGTGGGATTGCGATAGATACCTGCCGTAAGGCCCTGGACGTCTGGCCGGATATCCATAAAATCATTTTCGTCCTGTTTTCCGACAAGGACCATGCCATCTACCAAAGCGCCCTGGCAGGAGGTATCGTTTAAAATAAGAAAGCCCCCCCCCCGATGCATTTTATATCACCGAGCAAGCCAGAGATGTCAGCAAATCCCTTAACCCCATTTCTCCCACCTGCAATGACACATGGTCTCCATTGAGGACGTGAGTTCGGTTTTTATCAAATCGGTTAATGACAGATGTTCGGTTGTATGCTATGGATTAAGCTTCCAGAATTGACGATACTCCATCTTGAAATATTGACGGACTGGTACGCCTCGCACGCTGAAAATCTTTCTAAGTGATTTTGTTTTTTTACGCTCTTTACGAGACCTTCATTCATGAAAATTGCATATTTTGACTGTTTTGCCGGCGCCAGCGGCGACATGATTCTGGGAGCCCTGGTGGATGCCGGCCTCGATCCGGATCTGCTGAACCGAGAACTGGCAAAGCTTCATCTGGATCACTACGCTCTCAGCTTCAAGCCGGCAGTCAAAAGAGGTATCGGCGGCTGCCAGGCTGTTGTCGATATCGACACCCATATGCACCATCCGCACAGGGGCCTTCAGGATATCCGCAGCCTGATCGAGGCCAGCGAGCTTTCTGGGGACATCCAGAAAAAATGCATGGCGATATTCACCCGACTGGCCAAGGCAGAGGCCAGGGTTCACCGGACTGCGGTTGAAACAGTTCATTTTCATGAAGTCGGGGCAGTCGATGCCATCATTGATGTGGTGGGAGCGATTTCAGGGCTGTCGCTTCTGGGGATTGACGCCGTCTATTGCTCTGCTCTTCATCTGGGTTCGGGAACCGTTACCTGCGCACATGGCATGTTGCCGGTACCGGCTCCGGCCACGCTTGAACTCGTCAAAGGGCTTCCCGTCTATGCCACGGAAATCCAAGGAGAGCTACTGACCCCGACCGGAGCCGCTATCCTGACCACTCTGGCCAAGGGATTCGGCCCCCTGCCAGCGCTAACGGTTGAAAAATCCGGGTACGGCGCCGGCATGGCGAATCCTGAAATCCCCAATCTGCTTCGGGTGGTCATCGGCGTTGCAGCTTCGGATATGAATGACAGCGAGATGGATCAAGTCGCCGTTCTGGAAACCGCCATTGATGATATGAACCCGCAGATATACGATTATGTGTTGCAACAAGCCTTAAGCCTGGGTGCCCTGGATATCTTTCTAAAACCCATCCAGATGAAAAAAAACCGGCCGGGCATCCTGTTAACCTTGATGTGCAGGCCCGATGATCTTCAGCGGTTTTCCCGGTTTCTTCTGGAAGAAACCACTTCCATTGGACTGCGATGGCGTTTTGAAAACCGGATCAAAGCCAGAAGGGAAATCCGGGAAATATCGACTTCCTTGGGAACCGTCCGGGTCAAGACAGCAAGGATTCAGGATGACATCATCCATCAATCGCCGGAATTCGAGGACTGTAAGGAAATTGCTTTAACGCGGAACATCCCTTTAAAAACGGTCATCGCCAGGGTTTGTCGGGAGATTTCCCCACACGATGAAATTGCTTCCAGCACGCCAGACGATGCGCATGAAACAATTTTATTATAAGCCCGCCTTTCCGCCAAAACCCGCTTTTACCATCGGCGATGGCCTGATTCTGCTGGGACTTGCAGCGATCCTCTATGGCGGCGTTCGGCTTGCCTTTGACGCTCCTTCGGTTGTTTCGGGACCTGAGATTTCCCTGTCCCCGAGCGCTCTTCCCTGGTATGCCCTGCTTTCCGTGGGCCGGATGGCAATCGCCTATTTTCTGTCGCTTGTCTTCAGCCTGTTTTACGGATACGCGGCCGCACGAAACCCTGCTGCCCGAAAAGTCCTGATGCCGGTTCTGGACGTTTTGCAAAGCGTCCCGATTCTCTCGTTTTTACCCGTGGTACTGCTCAGCCTGAGCGCCATTTTCCCGGAACATTTTGCCACGGAGATATCGGCCATTGTGCTGATATTCACTTCTCAGGCCTGGAACATCACCTTCAGTTTTTACCAGTCCATGACCACCATTCCCACCGAACTGCAGGAAGCTTCCGCCATTTTTCGTTTTTCTTCCTGGCTTCGTTTCAAAGAATTGGAGCTTCCCTTTGCCGCCATCGGTTTGATATGGAACAGCATGATGAGTTGGTCCGGCGGCTGGTTTTTTTTGATGGCGGCTGAAATTTTTCATGTCGGATCCCACGATTTTCGTCTGCCGGGGCTGGGGTCTTATTTAAAAACCGCCGCCGCTCAGGGAAATCTCGTGGCTGTTCTGACAGGCACAGGTGTTCTGATTCTGGTTGTCGTGCTTCTGGACCAGTTTATCTGGCGGCCACTACTGGCCTGGGCAGACAAATTCAAGGTTGAAATGGTGGAAGGCGACGAAGAACCTTCGTCCTGGTTTCTGGATATTCTTTCCCGGTCTTGGCTGATGGACTTTTTCCAGCATCGGATGGAACTGCTGAATGAGTGGATGGACCAGTCCTTTCAAGGGAAAGATGCCTCCCGCATCGCGCCTGACACACCAGCGGGCAAGAAACTGGCCTGGCGCTTTGCCCTGACGATCATCGGCCTCATAGCGCTAATTTATGGCGGCTTCATGGCCATTGCCCTGATGGCGACCATTCCCCTTAATGATTGGATAGAGCTGGGCGTTGGACTGCTGGCCACACTTGCCCGCGTTTTCGCTTCCCTTCTGATTGCGATGCTGTGGACCATCCCGGTCGGGGTTGTTATCGGCACCAATCGCCGACTGGCCTCGCTGCTTCAGCCACTGGTCCAGGTGGTTGCGGCCATACCGGCAACCGCGCTCTTTCCCATGTTGCTGCTGGCGCTTCTGCGAGTCTACGGCGGCCTGAATATCGCCGCAATTGCCCTGATGCTGATGGGCACCCAGTGGTATCTGTTGTTCAATGTCATTGCGGGCGCTGCCGCCATTCCACAGGACCTTCGATTTACAACCGATCTGTTGGGCCTGTCAGTGCTGGACCGCTGGCGAACCTTGATTATTCCGGGCATATTCCCTTATATCATCACCGGATCGATTACAGCCAGCGGCGGCGCATGGAATGCCAGCATCGTCGCGGAGTATGTTGAATTTGGCGGCAAGACTTATGCCACGACCGGCATCGGGGCAACGATCGCCCGCGCGACAGATACCGGCAATTATGCGCTCCTGCTGGCCGGGACACTGATTCTGGTCATCAGCGTTATCTTGATCAACCGACTGTTCTGGCAACGGCTTTACCGCCTGGCAGAGGAACGCTATCGCATGGAGTAATGGTTGCGGATTGTTGAAAAGGTTGAAAAATCTCAACCTCAACAACAGATTGAAAGTGAGGAAAAGCGAGTGTCAACAATAACCGGAATCAAAACCGCCGAAACTCTGTTGAATCTGGAACATGTCTGCAAAGGTTATGGGAGCAATCCCAAACAGCTCCTGGCAGTCAAAGATGTGTCTCTAACCCTGAAAGTGGGTGAATTTGTATCGCTTCTGGGGCCATCCGGTTGCGGCAAATCGACGCTGCTTCGCATCGTTACCGGTTTAAATACTGCCACATCCGGAACCGTGGAATATCGGGGCGAGACACTGAAAGGCGTTAATCCGCATGCAACCATCGTATTTCAGACATTTGCGCTCTATCCCTGGTTGACGGTTGAAGAAAATGTTGAAATTGCGCTGAAGGCCCGGGGCGTTCCTTCAGCGGTCCGACAGGACAGGGCTCGGAAACTGATTGATACCATCGGCCTGGATGGATTTGAATCTGCCTATCCCCGGGAGCTTTCCGGCGGAATGCGCCAGAAGGTTGGCTTTGCCAGAGCCCTGGCGGTTGAACCGGAACTGCTGTGCCTGGATGAGCCGTTTTCAGCATTGGATGTCCTGTCGGCGGAATCGCTGCGCGGGGAGTTGATGGAACTATGGCTGAACAAATCCATCCCCACGCAGGCGATTTTGATGGTCACCCACAACATTGAAGAGGCGGTTCTGATGGCCGACCGGATCGTGGTCATGGGAAAAGATCCGGGCCGGATTGTATCCGAGATTCAGGTATCGCTTCGCCACCCGCGGCACCGAAAGGATGTATCGTTTCAGCGCCTGGTGGATAGCGTATATGCCGCAGTTGCCGGTCAGACCCGTCCGGAAATCGAATCTCTGGGAACGGCGCCGGGTCAGCCGGGCGCAACCCGGCGACTTCCCCGCGCGCTGTTGAATCAGTTGGCGGGCCTCGTTGAAAAACTCTCTGATGAACACGGCAGAGCAGATCTCTACCGGATCGGCGGCGAGCTCTCCCTGGAGCTGGATGATTTATTGCCCATTGTCGAAGCAGGGGATCTGCTAGGATTTCTTTCGGTTCAGGAAGGGGATTTGCTTCTGGCTTTGCTGGGCCAGACTTATGCCGAGGCCAGCATTCTTGCCAGAAAGGAAATGCTGGCCGGCCGGGTTCTGAGGATGCCGGTAATTGCCTGGATTTATGAATCCCTGCGAAGGGACGATAGCCATCGGCTGGCCTGGGAGTATTTTCTGAACAAACTTCAGGCTGATTTCGGTAACCGGGCGGAAGATCAGCTCGACATCGCCATCAGCTGGGGGCGTCATGCGGAGCTATTTGCCTATGATGACGACACCGGAGAATTGTATCTGGAATAAGGGGATCGGAGACGACTTGTCCGGCTTGCGGCAGGCAGTTGACAAATACCATCCGATACTCCTTGAAATAGTTGATCGTCTTTGCTACAAATAGAGGTTGTAAGAAAGAAGTCAGAAGGAGAAAAATATGATCCGCGTGGGTATCGTTGGGGCAACCGGGTATGCGGGCGCCGAACTGGTCCGGCTGCTGGCCGGTCATCCAGCCGTCGAATTAACGCTGTTAACTTCCCGCCAGTATGCGGGCAAGAAGTTTGACGCGGTTTTTCCGTCCATGGCCGGCGTTGTCGATCTGGTATGCCGGGACTATTCCCTTGATGTGGCTTGCGAGCAGACCGACATGATTTTCATGGCGCTTCCGCATCAGCTTCCCATGTCTTTCATTCCGCCGCTTCTGGAGAACGGCAAACGGGTGATCGACCTTTCGGCGGATTTCCGGTTTCGAAATGTCGCTGTTTATGAGCAGTATTATCAGCCGCATCAGGCCGCGCATCTCATTGAGGAATCGGTTTACGGCCTGAGCGAGATCTATGGAGAGCGAATCAAAAAGGCCCGTCTCATCGGAAACCCAGGCTGCTATCCCACCAGCGTGCTGCTGCCCCTGATCCCCCTATTGAAAAACGGGCTGATCACGCCGAACGCAATTATCGCTGATTCCAAATCCGGCGTCAGCGGCGCGGGCCGTTCTCTTTCCCTGACCGCTCACTACTGTGAAGTCCAGGAATCCTTTAAAGCCTATAAAGTCGGCCAGCACCGTCACAACCCGGAAATGGACGAGGTTTTGAGCATCGAAGCCCGGACGCCGGTTTCGATCACCTTTGTTCCCCACCTGGTTCCCTTGAGCCGGGGGATGCTGACCACCCTTTATACCACGCCGGAAAAATCCGTCAGTCCGGATGTCATTCGCAACTGCCTGGCCTCTTTTTATGCCGGACGCCATTTTATCCGATTGTGTCCGGACAATAAGCTGCCGGACACCCGCAATGTCCGCGGCACCAATTTTTGTGATATCGGCTTTAGACTCGATGCTTCCCGAAACCGCCTGATCCTGATTTCCGCAATCGACAATCTGGTGAAGGGCGCTGCCGGGCAGGCCGTTCAAAACATGAATCTCATGCTGGGTCTGGATGAAACAACAGGGCTCCGGCAGGTTCCTTATCCGGTTTAATTTCCGAAAAAAGTTGGCAAGGTTGAGTAGAATCAGATTGATAAGATAGATACAGGAAGCACCCACCATTTACCCAAAAAAGGAGATCCAACATGACAGCAAAGTTAATCCTGGGCACTGAAATCCGCGAGCAAATTCTGGAAGAAATTACGGCCGAAGTCAAGGCAATCAAGGAAAAATACGGCGTGGTACCGGGACTGGTGACCATCCTGATCGGCGCCAATCCGGCTTCGATGTCTTACGTCACCTTGAAGATTCAAACCGCGCACCGGGTCGGGTTTAATGAGATTCAGGATTCCCAGCCGGTGGATATTTCAGAGGCCGATCTTCTGGCGCTCATTGATAAATACAACAAGGACGACTCCATCAACGGGATACTGGTTCAATTGCCGCTTCCCAAGCACATCAATGAAAAGAAAGTGCTGAACGCCATCGATCCGGACAAGGATGTCGACGGGTTCCATCCGGTAAATGTGGGACGCCTCATGATCGGCGGCTCTGAAGTCAGATTTCCGCCCTGCACCCCGGCCGGAATCCAGGAGATGATCGTCCGCGCCGGCGTGGAAACCAAAGGCGCTGAAGTCGTGGTGGTCGGCCGTTCCAACATCGTCGGCAAACCCATTGCCAATATGATGCTTCAGAAAGGCGTCGGCGCCAATTCAACGGTAACGGTTGTTCATACCGGCACCAAAAATATGGAAGTCCACTGCAAACGCGCGGACATTCTGATCGTGGCTGCCGGCGTTCCCGGCCTGGTCAAACCCGAATGGATCAAACCCGGTGCCTGCGTGATCGATGTGGGCGTCAACCGGGTTGGCGAAAAAGTTAGCGAAAAGACCGGCAAAAAAATCGCCATCCTGAAAGGAGATGTGGATTTTGATGCCGCCAAGGAAATCGCGGGCTCCATCACACCCGTTCCCGGCGGCGTCGGCCCCATGACCATCACCATGCTGATGAAAAACACCCTCAAATCCCTGAAATTCAAACTGGGTATCGCATAACCCTTCATCGGAGCGCTATTATCATGAATCTGCGGATTGCCTGTCGGGCTTCAATCCCGGCAGGCAATCCGCAGCAATGTTTTACCGATGAGTCATCCCAATTCATAGAGATCGGGCCTTCTGTCTTTCAGAACCGTCATGTTCGCACGGATCTCTTTGACCCGATCCATATTGACAGTTGCAGTCAGCAGCATTTCATCGGTTTCTCCGGCTTCGATCACGGTCCTGCCCCAGGGATCGATGATCACGGAATCACCAAAATAGGTTACAACGCCATCGGACCCGAAGTCCTCGCTGCCGACCTGATTGATTCCGGCAATGAACATCTGGTTCTCAATCGCGCGGGCGCGTACCAGAATCTTCCAGTGATCCAGACGCGGATAGGGAAATGCCATGGGACAAAATACGATTTCCGCTCCCTTCAGCGCATAGGTTCGAAACAGCTCCGGAAAACGGATATCATAACAGATCGCCAGCCCCACCCGCCCCCATGGGGTGTCCACAACCGTCAAATGTTCTCCGGGCGCTATGTGCGCATCCTCGTGAAGCAAACTGAACAAATGGGTTTTGCGATAGACCCCTGCCCGATCGCCCCTGGCATTGAATAAAAATGAGGTGTTGGAGACTTTTCTCGCTTCGTTTAGCGCCAGCATGGACCCATTGATCCAGATACCATACGATTTTGCCATCTTCGCAACACGATCAACGACGTTATCATGCGCAGCGGCCATGCGATCATTGTTCAGCCAGTTGAAACCCGTGGTCCACATCTCCGGAAAACAGATGACATCGCTGCCCCTTCGCGATGCCTCGGCAATCCAGAGCTCGGCTTTCCTAAGATTCTCTTCGGGTTGAGAGACGGCAACACACATCTGGGCGATGGATACGGTAAGGTTCATTTCAATTCCCCCCCCGAAAGCGCCTTTTGTTTGACCGGATCACCCAGGATCTTCTGAACATCTTCCAGATACTGCCCGGATGCATTCAGATAAAAGGCCAGTCCGCCGGAAAAGTTTTTGCCGATAATGCCGTCGATAAAGAGCATGCTGATTTCCCGCTGCCTTTTAAGGATGTGCAAAGAACCCAAAAGAATCTGGCGCTCCTCATCGGAAAGGGTTTTGGCCAGCATGACCAGGGCCGTTCGGCCCCGCGGCTGGTAATTCCAGAAAAAGAGCAGATCCAGGGCATGGATGATCATGATCAGCTCCAGGTCTTTGGCATCACCCGACAGGCTTTTATCCATGGCGCTGAGCGTTTCCATGACTTTCTTGTCCGGAAAGAGCAGTTCAAGACTGGTATAGGCCTCCAGAAGCCGGGCCAGCTTGTCCCGATAATCGCCTATCCGAAGATGGATGTTCCGGTAGCGGTCGGCACCGCCTTCAATGACGCCGGCGACAAAGTCCGAGGCTGCCTTGGAGATGACCGCCGCCCATTTCTGCAGAACCGCATCAATTCCGGAAATCCCGGCTGCCGACAGAAGACCGGCAATAAGGCCATTAAAAACGATGGCAATGGGAATGGAAAGCATGCTGCGAAAAAAATTACCGGCGATAACGGTCTTGGGAAACCCCCGAAATGCGTTATGGCAGGAGAGGTAAATGCCGTTTGAAACCGCAATGATCGCATACAGTTCCGCAGGGTGGGTATGGGTCGTGATTCCCAGGGATTTGTCCAGAATCAGAGTTTTTACCACCCAGTCGAGCAGCGGAACGGAAAAACCCGTATAGAGCAGTGAATCGCCGATCCGCTCCCAACTGACGTAATCTTTCCAGCCCAAAAGCGGCGAACTGCGTAGCCCGCCACCACCGAGAATGGACTGAAGAATATTACGCACACCGGTAATGCCGAACCAGATGAATGCACCGCCGAATTTGAGCACCCACCAGTCATAGCTCAAGAAAAAGCACAAAAACGCAGGGACAAATCCGATCGTCATCTTGATGATGATTTTCGCCAGGGTGTTTAAATATGACCAGGACAGTCGCACCGCTTCCTTTTTCACCTGCGGCGGACAAAGATAAAGCTCGTTTCCGGCATCTTCATGAATTCCACCCAATGTGACGATATTGCCCGGGGATTCCATGCGGGTGGTGTGCTCCAGCCCTATCCAGTCTTTACGGTGTTCGTGGGCCAGCCAGCTAAGGCCCGGAATTGAACCTGCCCAGCTAAAGAAACGATTGAGCAGCGGAGAAACGCCTTTTCGCGGAATATAGGTTACCCGACGATAAGCGGTCATCCGGAATGGAATGATCATACGCTCCGCATCCGGCAGATAAATGTCCCTGATTGCTCGGCCGGGCAGGGTATCCATGACCGCCATCCCCATACCATGCATGCGCGGCGACATTCCGGTCGAATCACTGCCGATCCGGGATTTCAGGGGCGTTCCCTTGTACATCAGGCGCAGTGTATTGATATCGTGCAAGATCGCATCCAGTTTCTCCAGGCGGTCGGCCCTGTCCGGACAGGAAGATGCCGCTGCCTGATCCATAATGTTGAGGATGATGCGTTTCAGCGTAATGACATTGCCTTCGTTGATCGCAACCTGCAGACGGCTGATCTCGGGAACAAGGGTGGTTTTACCGCCCGTATAGTCCTTGAGGTTGAATGTCTCCAGCCGCGTGATCAAACCGTCGCAATCGTAGATCAGCTCCAGCACGTCCTCTGGACGCAGGTCGGTCAGGTTCAGGGTGACGCGATACGCAGTGCGTAATTGAACCAGGCGATGAAGAAGTTCGCGGGGAGACAACCTGAGCAGGGGAGGAACATCCGGCCCGTCCTGAACGGCTTGAGGATCGGCAAGATCCGGATTCCGCGCTGGACTCAGAAAGCGCTCCAGAATGGTTTCAAAGTCCAGACCATTCATTTCCTCCACCCGCGTATCGTTTACGATTTGCTCTTTCGGACTTGCCGAACCACACTGAAAGCGCAGTTCGACAACTTTTTTCTCCAGCTCCGGAAGTAGCTGAGTGTGAATGAATTTCGCCAGATGAAGCAAGGAAGTCTGGCCGGGTTTGACAAATGTCAAAAAAGCGGATGGATCAATGGGTTTCAGCAAAATACCGTATGTCTCATTGATCACTGGAAGATGCCGACTGTTGAAGGCATCCAGAACCTGCAAGACCTGCTGTTGGCGATATTCGGAAATCTGGCGGCCTTCTTCCATCAGCGCGCGGACCGGCGCTTCCGTCAGAAAGCAGAGAAAGGCCTGGGTATCGATAAACCCTCTGGGAACCCAGATTAATTGCACATACCGGCCGCGGAACCGGGCGGCATATTCGATGCCGATGCGCATCGTGATTCCCATGATTTCGGCGGCTTCCAGAAGTTCAGCGGCAAATGGAGCCTGTATGAAATTGTAGTATACCACGCGCAACCGGCGAATCCCCTTGATCCAGGCATCCATGATCAAGTGCGTGGCAGATTTTCGACCCTTTGTGTTCACATCGTGAACATGGTCGTCAAACGCCAGCTGGTTCCATTCTTCGGGCATTTCCAGCAGATGGTAGCGCTGCAACTGCTCTCGCACGATGCGAGGCTTACCCGTGGCCGTAATTCTGAAATCATGAGCCAGATGGAGCTGGCGGTTGTAGTCACCCTGAGATCGAACCAGTTCCTTCATGATTTGCAACAGGGCTCGGGCCGTATTTTTTGGCATGGCACCGTCCGAGGCATTGAGCACCTCGTCCCTCAATGCACGCAGGGCGCCGAGGCGCTCGTCCTGTTTGCCGGCATCAAGAGACTCCAGCAGATGGATGACGGCATAGGCGATGCGCAGCCCCCTGGATTCCGCCAGTTTCTTAATGCCGTGAGGATGGAAATGGGGGTAAAACTTGCGTTTATTATATTCCTGACGTTTATCCCGGTTCAACACGTCATTGACGATGGTCAACAAACCGTGATCCCGTCTGTCAAACATGATGCCGGATAATTTTCGTATGATCAAATTCTGCCTCTGAAAACATCTCTGATGACTTCAAACATCGCCCTGTCATGGCAGCTCAGGTAGATTTTAGGGCTGACAACCCATCAATCGCTAACGATTCACAGCTCCAGATACCTGAGCCGCTCTTCTATGCGTCAATACACCTCAGGCAGTCCTGGGGAAATCGGAATGTGCCTTTTCCCACCAGGCTGACCTCAACCAGGGCATCGGAATCATTGATGGCGGTATCGGGATCCGTAATAATGCCATGGGTTCCAACATAAGCATCCATAAAACTTTCCCATCCATCATCGGTTGACTTTTTAAAAATTTCAACTTTTTGCCCTTTACGAAACCCCATAATTCCCTCCCTTATAAACCACATGATTTCTTGGCACAACGAGGCAGGTGATACTCCCCTTTTGGAGAAAAGGGGAGTATCACCGATTTCTCACATCGATATTAATCATACTGGCGCAGCCGGGACGCCATGTATGCCGCCATCGTTTTCCGGGCACAGGTGTAACACTCCGTCCGCGGATCGGCAACCTGTATGACGGACTGATGTTTTTTTCGAATATACGCAAGGTAACCGGCAGTCCCCATGACCGCGCCACAGCTCTGGCAATGGATTAATTTCTGCCGGTTCAGAATCGTCCCGCACAAAGACAGTATCCGCTCTCCATTGGAATCTTCCATTCTCATGGCCCCGGTGGGGCAGTTGGCGGCGCAGGCACCGCATAAAACGCATCGCGATTCGGCAACGGAAAAATCGGTTGGACCGGGGCGATCAAAATCAAGATAACCCATCTTCAAGGCTTCAACCTTTATCATATCCCGGCAGATTTCCACGCAGCGTCCGCATCGGGTGCAAATATCACAGCGGAGGCATCGGGCGGCCTCTTGCCGAACCTTTTTTTCCGGATAACCGGTTTCGACCTGCTGAAAAGTTTTTCGCCTTCGGTTGATGGGCAGCAGGGACATGACGGGTCGCTTCAATTCCATTTTGACCTTGGCCGGTACTTCTATCCAGTCGATTCTGCCCCTTCGAATCGGAACCGGCGGCGTCCTGGGCTGCGGAATCTCCGACAGATAGCGGTCAATGGCATCCGCAGCACGTTTGCCGCCGCCGATGGCTTCAATCACGGTTGCCGGCCCCGAAACCGCATCTCCGGCTGCAAAGATCCCGGGAACCGAAGTTTTCATATTGACCGTGCTGGCAAACAGGGTATTTCTGCGGGTCCATTTGAGTCTAGAAATAGATGACAGGCAGTCCTGATCCACCTGTTGTCCGATAGCGGAAATTACTGCGTCGGTTTCAATCAAATACTCGCTGCCTTCGATCGGAACCGGAACTTTGCGGCTGCCGCCTTCCTGTGCGATCATTTCCGCGCGAACACAGCGAAGCGCAGTCACTCGGCCATTCTGGCCGAGACCAGTTCCAATTATGGCAACCGGAATGGTCAAAAATGAAATTTGAACCCCTTCTTCCTCGGCCTGCTCGACTTCCTCGACATCAGCTGGCATTTCTGAGCGTTCTCTGCGGTATGCCAGAATCACTTCCTTGCAGCCCAGCCTTATGCTGGTTCTGGCGGCATCGATGGCCACATTACCGCCGCCTATAATCACGACTCTCTCACCCGGAAGCTCCCAGTCTCCCAAGGCCACGCGTCGCAACAGATCAATGGCCTGAATGGCCTGGGGATAATCCGTTTCACCGGGGATGTTGAGCTTAAACGATTTATGGGCGCCAATCGCAAAAAAGAAGGCTTCAAATCCTTCGGCATTTAAGGAATCCAGAGTGACATCTTTTCCAAAACTGGTGTTAAATCGGAAATCCACGCCCAGTTCTTCGAGCATCGTCACTTCCAGGTCAATGACACGACACGGAAGCCTGTACCTGGGAATGCCCAGCAGCATCATTCCCCCGGCCGTCGGCAGCGCTTCGATAACCCGGACACCGTATCCCTTAAGACTCAGGTAATATGCGGCGCTCATGCCGGCAGGCCCCGCACCGATGATACAAACCTTCTGGCCTTTATCCGGTTCTTTAACCGGATTGAGATACCGCCCTTCCCGCATCGATTTCTCCGCGGAAAAGGCTTTTAAATATTTAATGGAAACCGGCTCGTCGATTCTGCCCCGCACACACATGAGTTCACAGGGCCGGGTACAGACCAGCCCGCAAACCCATGGAAACGGATTGTCTTTTCGGATCACTTCGATGGCTTCCGCATCCCGTCCCATGCCGATCAGGGTGACATAGGTCGGAATGTCCATACCGGCAGGGCAGGCCATCTGACATGGAGCAGGCGCCATTTTGACGCATTCACCCGTTGCGCAATTTTTAGTTTGCACATGGCTGACAAACACCTCATGGTGTTCGGACAGCGTCAAGTCCACGAACTCCCCGGTTTTTCTGCTGATATCATCCGGACCTTCGTTTATGATTTTTCGCGCAAAGGATTCAATGGACAGCAGGTGGTCTGCTCCAGCCCTTCCCCAGGCCACATCCCGTATCAGTTCGAGAATTTTTTCAGTTCTTCGCCGGCTTTTCGGATCGATGAGGTTTCCGGTATCCAGGGTGCGCTCCAGTTCGGCAATCGCGGCATTCACCGGACACCCCGTTTTGGGAAGAATTTCAGCCCTCGCTTCTTCCAGCGTGGGTGCAATGGGGACAAGCGGTTTTTTTCGCAATCCCGGCAATTTTTGTTCGGTCGCACCAAATTCCAGGCAGTGAGAAGTGCATACCGTCACACAGGCCGGTTTCAGTCCCTGATCGATTCGGTCCATGCAGAAATCGCATTTTATTGCCTGGCGTTTTTCCGAATCCCATTGAACCGATCCCCAGGGACAGGCTGCAATACAGGTTTTACATCCGATGCATAGCACCGGGTCGACATAAACGATACCGTCCCGGGATCGCTTTTTCATGGCGCCCGACGGACAGGCTGCCACACACCAGGGCGTCTCGCAATGGAAGCAGGACATCAATACATGGGATACCCTGGGCAAACCGTCAATGACATTGGGGCCGTCTGGAATGATCTGACAGAGTTTTGGGCCGGACGGAAGGGATTTGTTGCTTTCACACTGGACTTCGCAGCTATGGCAGCCGATACATTTCTTTCTATCCTGAAACAAGTAGTAGTTGCTCATAATCTTCCTCCCCATCAGACGGGTTTCAGAAAACGAAGAACTCGCGCAAGAGGCTTTACCCTGCCCGATCTTCGAGATTATGTTCAAGCTTGCTATCCCACGTTATCCATATTTCTAAATAATCCTTAAAAAACAGCTTATCTTAGGATTTATATTTTATCAAGCACGATGACCGCTTTACCATTCCGGATTATCCCGCTGCATCTCGATGTGCTCGCAGATTTCCTTGAGTACAAAATACCGGTTCAGCGCCCTTGCGATCTCTGCCTCGGTGGGCGCTTCGCCCGTTATCTCCGAAACATACCTTCGGATGGCGTCGATGGCGGTTGCGATTTGATTCCCACATTCGTCATGCGTCATGAAGCCTCCTTTCGCCGGTTTTGAAAGCCAATCTGATACAGTGTCATGATCATACCCCCGGATAGCGCAATCCCCCCGCTGGTCATGAACAGGGCATGAGAGCCGATGGTTTCGTACAGATATCCGCTCAAAAAGAATCCAGCCATCAATCCCAAGCCGTAGCTGACCGCGTTGTTGACAGCCTGGCCAAGAGTTTTGGATGCCTCGGAGGAAAGGGCATCCACATATAAGATACTGGCCATGTGAAAGGCCCCATATGTAAACGCGTGAAGCACCTGGGTGATCAGGATCACGGATCCGCTGTCGACAAAGGCGAGCAGGAACCAGCGCATCGCCGCAATGCTGAATGAAAAAATCATAACGGTTTCCAGGGAAAACCGCTTAAATAACCGCCCGGAATGCATCATCACGATGATTTCAGCAGCCGATGCCACGGCCCACGAGATACCGATAAATGTTTTTCCAAAGCCCAGTTTCTCCAGATGGATCGAAAAAAAACCGTAATAGGCTCCGTGGCTGAGCAGCATCAAAAAGGCACAGATCAAAAAGACGATGCTCTTCCGGCTCATCAAATGCCCGGTGCCCCTGGGAAGCCCTTTGAGTTTGGCGATGCGAACGGAAGGCGCTCCGAGGGAAACCACGGATTGAATCAGTCCTCCTGCCAGAATCAATGGCAGAATAATGCCAACCGGATAGGCGTCGATCATTCCGCCGACCAGAATAACAACGGCGATAAAGGCAATGGAACCCCAGGCCCGGGTCTGGCCATATCGCAGTTTCTCCTTGCCCAGAACATCCATGGTGATGGCTTCCAGAAAGGAGATGATCGGTGAGAAAAAAATCCCGTACCCAAGGGTGATCATCACCAACCACTCAAAACGGGTCGTAACCAGATAAAGGGACCAGAGTATCGCGCTGGCGATGTTACAAAAAACGTAGATGGCCCTTCTGGCCTGAAACCGATCGGCCAGCATGCCCCAGAGCACGGGAAATAGCACCAGCAGCACGGAACGCAGGGCCGAAAGCACGCCGATCTGAAAACCGGTAAGTTTAATGTGGTACAGATAGAGGTTAAAATATGGCAGATAAATGCCCATGACCCCGAAATACAAAAAATACTGGGCCCGAATCATCAGTTTTAACCTGCCGTCAGGTTCGCCCGGCATCATTTCCCCCATGACAGTCGGCAACAGCTCATTTTTGTCCAAATTTTCTCAACCAGACAATTTCCCATAAATAAGCGTCTTATCATAACCTGTAACCGGTTATCCAGTTGTTTTGTTTTCCGGAAGTTCTACGCCACTTTATAAATTCAAATTGATGATTAAATATTAAACATGAATTGCTTGATATGGAACCTTCAAGACAAGGAGATATTAAAATGATGAGTCAAATATCCATTAAAGCACATCGTTGTTGTTCCACGGAAAAACAACGACTGGTATCGAAACTCCAAGCATGTGATTTTTGCTCGGACAATTACAAAGAACATCATAACTGTTATCGGCGTGTTGCGAAAGAAAGCGGGCAGTATGGACGCAATTGCATGATTGAATAGCAAGGTGCAATTGAAACGTCTGTTGTTTAGGAAGCCCGGGTAAAGAAAGGCTGTTTATATGGGGTTCATCATTCGAACAAGAGGTGAATTATGGAAAAGACGGAATTAAAAAGTTTCGGGAAACCCGACGAAGTTCGAGAGTTCCCAAAGGGACGTCTTGAACTCATTAAGATCGGCGGTGCAACTATTGGTCGGGCCATTTTCGAGCCAGGGTGGAGATGGGCAAATTCGGTCCAACCCATCGCCAAGACAAAGAGTTGCGAAGCACCTCATTTCCAGTATCACGTGTCGGGGATGTTAAGGGTACGAATGGACGATGGCAGCGAGTTTGACTGTCGGCCCGGTGACGTTTCCTTACTCCCAGCAGGCCATGATGCCTGGGTGGTAGGAGATGAGCCGGCGGTCGTCGTGGACTTTCAGGGGATGGTCGATTACGCTTTATCCCGATAGCTGAATATTGCCCGTTCTCATGAGCACCGCAGAAGGACATCTAACCCATAATGTTTGATCTGCGCGGGCAACCCTCATAGGAGACCAACCATGCCGAGAAATCCGATCGAAATTCCGGATAAAGTGGAGAACCTTTCCGTACTCGATGAAAACGGCCTGCTGGACCAGACGCTTGAACCCAATATTCCGCCGGATCTGCTGCTGGAACTTTATCGCTCCATGGTGTTGGGAAGGCAATTTGACCAGCGCCTGCTGAGTCTTCAGCGACAGGGCCGCATCGGAACCTTCCCGCCCATCACCGGTCAGGAAGCCGCCCAATTGGGAGCTGTCGCGCTTCTGCGTCCTTCGGACTGGATGGTGCCATCCTTTCGTGAAACAGCCGCTGAAATATGGCGCGGCCGTTCACTGGAAAGCATCATCCTGGCCAACAACGGCTTCAACGAAGGCGGACGGGTGGCTGCGGATCAGAACAACCTGCCGGTCGCAATCCCGGTCGGCTCCCAGGTGCTGCATGCCGTTGGCTTGGCCTGGGCCATCAAATACCGCAAGAAGGACGATGTTGCCATGGCTTTCTTTGGCGATGGTGCCACTTCTCAAGGTGATTTTCACGAAGGACTCAATTTCGCCGGCGTCTATCAAGCTCCGGTCATCTTCGTCTGCCAGAACAACCAGTGGGCCATCTCCGTCCCGCGATCCAAACAAACCCGCTCCAAAACCCTGGCTCAAAAGGCCCTTGCCTATGGCATGCCGGGAATTCAGGTTGACGGCAACGACATTCTGGCTGTCTATCTGGCGGCCCGGGAAGCCGTGGAACGGGCGCGGGCGGGCGACGGCCCAACCCTGATCGAATGCGTCACCTACCGCCTGCTGATGCATACCACGGCCGATGACCCCAAACGCTACCGTAGCGACAAAGAAGTGGAAATCTGGTCACATAGGGACCCTCTGGTGCGATTCGAGAAATACCTCACGGATAAAGGGCTGTTAAACACCGAGAAAATTACGGCTACCCTGGAAGCGGTGATGATGCAAATTCAGACCGCTGTGGACAACGCGGAAACGCAAATGAAACAATTTGACAATCCGCTGGACATGTTCGATCATGTCTATGCTGAGCTTCCGCCGCATCTTATCGCCCAAAAAGAGGCCCTGTCCCGTGAACTGTCTCTGTTTGAGGAGGACAAGAATCATGGCTAAAATGACGATGGTACAGGCACTCAATCTGGCCCTGCGGCAGGAGATGGAAAAAGACGACCGGGTAATCGTTCTGGGAGAAGACGTGGGATTGGACGGCGGGGTCTTCCGGGTCACCGAAGGATTGTTTCAGCAATTCGGGGAAACGCGGGTGGTGGATACGCCCCTGGCCGAGTCCGGTATCGTCGGAATGTCTATCGGCATGGCGGTATACGGGTTGAGACCCGTGTGTGAAATTCAATTTTCCGGATTCGACTATCATAATTTTCATCAAATCGAAAATCACGCTGCCCGCCTCAGATGGCGCTCCCAGGGCCGTTTCAGCGTCCCCATGGTATTAAGAGCGCCATACGGTGGGGGTGTCCGAGCTCTGGAACATCATTCCGAAAGCAGGGAAGCCTTCTGGGCCCACATCCCGGGAATCAAGATGGTGATCCCTTCCGGCCCGCGCAATGCGCGCGCGCTTCTGGTCAGTGCCATCCGTGATCCCGATCCAATCATCTTCTATGAACCCAAGGCACTGTACCGGGCCTTTCGCGAAGATGTGCCCGAAGAAGACGAAACCCTGCCCATAGGCCACTCACAAATGGTTCGGGAAGGCAAAGACCTTACCATCATCGCCTATGGCGCCATGATGCGTCCGGCCCTGGCGGCCGCCGACGTGCTGAAGGAAAAACACGGTATCGAGGCGGAACTCATCGATCTTTTAACCATTTCGCCGCTGGATGACTCGCTTTTTGTACGGTCTGTAAAAAAAACAGGGCATGCCATGATCATCCACGAGGCGCCTCAAAGTTTCGGTCCCGGCGCGGAAGTGGTTGCACGCATGGTTGAAAAGGCCTTTTTCTATCTGGAAGCCCCCGTTGCAAGGGTGACGGGATACGATATCACCATTCCGTTTTTCAGCCGTGAAAACGCCTATCTTCCCAACACCGACCGAATCGTCCACGGCGCACGGGATTTGCTTTCAAAATCCTGAACCTTTAGCAGCCGGGAGTCTTTCCCGTACCCGATGGGTTGGCCTAAAAAATTAAAATGGTTGCCTATTGCGTTAATTGAATCCTTGAGTAGGAGGTGAGTTCATGGCCAGATCTTTCCGGCTGCCCGACCTGGGTGAAGGAATCCATGAAGGCGAGGTGATTGCCGTACACATCAAAGTGGGGGATGCTGTCAAGGAAGGAGATATCATCCTGGAAGTGGAAACGGATAAAGCGACAGTTGAAATCCCTTCCCCCTATACCGGGACAGTGGCGCAAATCCTTGTCAAGCCCGGCGATCTAATCAAGGTTGCCGGCGTGATGATCATTTTCGACGGCGGTGAGAAAGCATCTGTTGAACCCGAAACCCTTGCCGGCACCCCCCTCGTGGATTCCGGCAAACGCGTCCCGGATGTTCCCGAAATTTCGGCAATGCAACCTGACGCAGGACCGATTCCGGCCTCTCCGGCCACACGGCGGCTGGCCCGGGAGATGGGAGTCGATCTTCGCGGCATTACCCCCAGCGGCCCGGCCGGTCTGATTACCGCGGAAGATGTGCGCTCGCATGCCATAAAGGAGCCTGCAAGCGCCCATCCCAAACGTCTGCCACCGGAAGATGCTTCAGAAAGTCGCCCCCTTCCCACGATAGTTTCGCCGCTGCCCGATTTCAGCCGATACGGTCCGGTCAAGCGCATCGCACTGCGATCCATCCGAAGGGCCACGGCCAAACAGATGGCCCTTTCGTGGTCTCAAATCCCCCATGTCAGCAGCCAGGATGCCATAGACATTACCCAACTGGAAGCTTTCCGCAATAAACACAAGGCGGCGATTCAGGGCAAAGGGGGTCGCCTGACCTTGACGGTGTTTGCGTTAAAAGCGGCAGCCACAGCACTGAAGGCCTATCCCAATTTCAACGCCAGTCTGGATGTCGAGGCCGGGGAAATTGTAATCAAGGATTATTTTAATATCGGCGTGGCCGTGGACACCCAGGACGGCCTGATCGTACCGGTTGTCAGAAACGTCGATCGCAAAAGCCTTACGGATCTGGCCATCGAACTGAACGAAACAGTCCAGCGGACTCGGGATCGCAAAACCAGTCTGGAAGACATTCGGGGAGGCACATTTACCATTACCAACGCCGGAACCATGGGTGGCGGTTTTTTTACTCCGATTATCAACTATCCCGAAGTCGCCATTTTAGGGATGGGTCATGCCGCATGGCAGCCCGTGGTCATTGAAAACAACCCCGGCTTACGCGAAATCGTTCCGCGCCTGATGATGCCCGTTGTGCTTTGTATCGACCATCGGGTTTTGGACGGCTCCGATGCCATCCGCTTTCTGAAAATGATAAACGCTTCTCTTCAGGATCCCGAAGAACTGTTGATGACGATGGTGTAGCCCGGGATTAACACAACTCAGACAGGATACATGAACCATGGTGATGGGAGAACTGACGCAGGAGGCAGAGGTCATCGTAATCGGCGCGGGCCCGGGCGGTTACGCCGCCGCTTTTCGGGCAGCGGACCTGGGAATGGATGTTACCATGGTGGATTTGTCAGAGCGCCCGGGCGGGGTTTGTCTGTTTCGCGGCTGTATCCCGTCTAAAACCTACCTTTATATCTCCGAGCTGATCCACAATGCCCGGCGGGCCGAATCAATGGGTGTTTTTTTCGGTCCGCCGCGCATTGACCTGAATGTCTTGCGCAGTTGGAAGAACCAGGTGGTGGACAAACTGGCCGAAGGGCTGATGGCACTGAACAACAAAAGAGGGATTCAGTTGATCCAGGGGCGGGTCGAGTTTGAAGGCTCGAACAAGGTCCGCCTGCATGAGGCCGATGTCAGCCATATTACTTTCAAACACGCCATTTTGGCCTGCGGTTCCCATCCCGTCCCCTTTCCCGGAGCACTCCGGCAAAAGAGCAGCCGGGTAATGACCTCAACCGAAGCACTGGAACTTATCGATATCCCCGAAAACCTCCTGGTCATCGGCGGGGGCTATGTAGGCCTGGAATTGGGCAGTGTCTATGCGGCGCTGGGCAGCAAGGTGACAGTGGCGGAACTGGGAGACGGCCTTTTGACCGGTGTGGATCCGGACTTGATCAAAGTGTTGGAGAGGCATCTTCGGGAATTGTTTCACGCCATCTATCTCAATACCCAGGTGCTCGATTTCAAAGAGACGCCGAATTCGGTGGAAGTTCAATTCAAAGGCGAAGCCGACCCAGCTTACCAACAGTTTGACCGCGTACTGGTGGCTGCCGGCAGAAAACCCAATTCGTCGGGACTGGGACTGGAAGCCGCCGGTGTCGCAGTGGACGTCAAAGGCTATATCCAGGTGGACGAACAGCAGCGCACCAGCAATGCCCACATCTTCGCCGTCGGGGATATCACAGGCGGGATGATGCTGGCCCATAAGGCTATGCGCGAGGGCAAGATAGCAGCCGAAGTCATCGCCGGCAAGCCGTCGGCTTTTGATGCCAGGGCCATCCCGGCCGTGGTTTACACCGATCCTCAGATCGCCTGGTGTGGTCTGACCGAAGTTGAGGCCCTGCGGCGGAATATTCCCACGGAGATCCGCCGCTTCCCCTGGAAGGCCTCGGGACGGGCGTCGACCATGGGCATTGAGGATGGCATGACCAAAATGATCATCTCCCCGGATACCCAGAGAATTCTTGGCGTGGGCATCGTCGGCCGGGATACCGAAGGCCTTATTTCAGAAGCCGTTCTGGCCATTGAAATGGGCGCTTTGGTACAGGACCTGGCCCTAAGCATTCATCCCCATCCCACCCTGTCCGAAACCGAAGGAGAGGTAGCTGAAATTTTCATGGGCAGCGCCACCCACGTGCTGAGTTCCAGGCCGCATTGATTTCGACCGGATAGCAACTTTCCACAAAATGATTATTGTTTAGATAAATGGCAGCGGATTGTGGAACGATTTGAAATCTGAAAGGAGGCCGCCAATGACACTAAACGACGTACTGAAACGACACCAAGGATGTTTGCTTGAGTGCGAGGAAAAACATGAATTTTGCGAATACAAACCGCCTCGCGATCATGACTGTGAAGATAAACGGAATGCGTGCAGGATTGGCTGTGACTTTGACCATTCGCCCAATTGATGAATTTGTAAAAAGTCGTAATTGGGATGGCAAAGTTCCGGTACTCCGTCTGTTCGAAATCAAGAATAGCGCAGCATGACTGTGCGGCGTACATAAGATACGCCGCATAGAAACAGAATGAAGCTCAGCACAGATATCGTCCGTATTACGGAACTATCATATTTTAATGATAAAACTGTCCCGTCGATGGAAATCAGCCTGCTGACCGAGGTGGGTGAGCGCCCAGTAGCTCATCTCACCGCTCTTGCATTTAATAACGGCACTGATGCCGACCTCCAGAACTTGGCCTGACCGGATGATCCTGTCCGGATCAATTTCCAGGGAAAGCGACAAAGCGCCTGACTGGCGCTGGACGCTAAACGGAGGTGGCCCAATGGCCGCATCCTCCTGCATCCCTTGCCGATATGCGGCAAAGTGAAAAACATTCCAGTGGCCGGCCGGAGAGAGGTTGAATTCCCAATATCGGGAAGAACCCTTGGCAGCAAGGAAGAACTCGAAACAGGTTGCTTCCCACAGGGCATTCTTACGGGCCGGCATATCCGCCGGCATGGGAATCACGACTTCCGTTAGATGACCCAAGAGATCATAGTGGATGGTAAGCCCGTTGGAAACTCTGGAGATTTCGCCCGCAATCTTTAGTCCGGACACCGGACCGGCTTCAGTAAACGGCACAAGGGAAAATCTCCGGGAGATCAATTCAGGAAACCACCCAAAGCGCGCAGTTGGCGGACTTTCCCAGCACACTTCGAGAGACGCTGCCCATAAAAAAGGCATTGCCGCCCCCCCGCCTTCCCACCACCACCGTACCGTAGTCCCCTGCCTTGGCTTCATCTACGATGGCACTGCCGATATTATACAGACACTCGACCATTTTCAGATGAATCTGACTGTCCTGAAAGCCGGCTTCTTTAAACCGCTGCAACGCAAGGGCATAAAAATGATCGATGCAGCGTTTGTTGCCCTGAATGAGAATCTTCTCGATTTTATCCTTCGGCTCCTCAATTTCTATCGGGCAAAAATCGCTGAATCTGGGCACAACATGAAAAAGGGTAATCTCAATATCGGCATTGCCGGCTGTCATGAAACAGAGATGGTCAACAGCCCGCAGGGAGCTCTCGGATCCATCGACGGCTATCATGATTCGTGTTGAGGTGACCTGGCCGTCAATGACCCATACCGGAATGATCCGGGAGTGTTCCAGGAGGTTTGAGGTGATGCTGCCCGAAAAGGTTTCCTGGAGCCGGGAAATCCCCCTTCGGCCCACAACAACGGCGTCATAGTGGCCTTGCTGGGCATATTCGATGATGTCCTTGGCGCGCCCCAGTTTTCTGGGCTGAGTGACCACTTGAATATGGCCGGAAAATACCCTCAGATCCGTCATGCTCTTTTTGCATTTCTCCAGCAAAGCCCGTGAAGCGTCGTCATGTTTTTGGGCCAGATGATTCAGATCCATTTGCTTCAGCCCATCGGTTTTAGATTCTTCCAGTAAAAAATGTGAAATGGACGGCTGCACATGATACAGTGTATAGGTCAGGTTTTTTACCGCGGAAGAAATCCTTACCGCATAGTGAATGGCGTTTCTGGAATGAATCGAATCATCTACCGGAAGAAGTATTTTTTTCTCCATCGTCTATCCTCATCCCTCTGGGGTTATATAAAAGTGTTACGTTTTAAGTCAAAAAGCATGGTGCTGTATTGTAAACAGTGTTCAAACCGGCGATTACCAGGTTATTGTCCGCTTTTGGCTTTTTCAGACAAAATCATCTGATAGGCGGTTTTTCGGGAGATGCCGAATTTGAGTGCAATTTTCCTGGCAAGCTCACCAGGGCTTTCCGCAGGGCACATGAGAAACTCCGAGACGCTGCTTTCCAGGGATTCGGCGGAAATGGCCTTGTCCTTATTCTTCCCGGAAAACACCAGGGTACATTCGCCTTTAATCTCCTTGCGAGCGGACAGATCAGCCAGCATCTCTGAAATGGGCCCGCGAATGAATTCTTCATATCGTTTGGTCATTTCCCGGCATACGACGCCGGAGCGGTCCCCCAGAACCGTCAGCGCATCGTTCAAAAAAGAGAGCACCCGCTTTGGCGATTCATAAAATATCAGGGTTCTGGGTTCGTCTTCAATATCCTTTAGCAAGGCCATTCGCCGGGCCTGTTTTTTGGGAGGAAACCCCAAAAACACGAAGGCGTCCGTGGGAAGTCCGGAAACGCTGAGAGCGGCAATGGCTGCAGATACGCCGGGAATGGGAATCACCTTGACGCCAGCCTGAATCGCCGCACAGATCAGCCGGTATCCCGGATCCGATACCGACGGGGTTCCTGCATCGGAAACCAGTGCAATGGAAACGCCGTCCAGAAGTTTTTGAATGAACTGGGGAGCGCGTTCGGTTTCATTGTGATCGTGATAGGAAACAAGCGGAGATGAAATCTGATATTGGGAAAGCATTCGGCCGGTGTGACGGGTATCCTCGGCAGCCACCATGTCCACGCCGGACAGCACCCTCAGAGCACGCAGGGTGATATCCTCAATATTGCCGATCGGGGTTGCCACCACGTAGAGCGCCCCCTTTTCAACACCCTGTGACGCGTCAACGGCCGGTAAGTTCAAAGGCATTTTTGATAAGCTCGATGGTGTCCTGTCCGGAATTTGAAAATATCGACACCACATCAAACCGGGCCCGGACATGGCTTTGATGGGTGGATTTGAGATACTGAAGGGCTAGTTTTGAAATTTTGCGTTGTTTTTGAAGGGTAACGGCATATTTGGGGTTGCCGAAGGCCGCGGAAGATCTGGATTTGACCTCGATAAAGGCGATGGTCTCGTTGTCTTTGGCAATGATATCGATTTCCCCCATCCGGGTGCGATAATTCTGCTCGATAATGCGGTATCCCTGTTGCTTTAAATAGATCGCTGCCCGGGATTCACTCTTTTTCCCAAATATCTGAAAGGAATTGACCATGATTCGCCCACTCCTTAACCCCCTTAAAACTTTTCCGGTGAATGGGTGAACATCCATAACGCCGGATGGCGTCTTTGTGAAACGCAGTCGGATATCCCTTGTGAATGGCGAAACCAAAGTCGGGATAATCTTCGTGATAGCGTTCCATCAGGCTGTCCCGGGTTACTTTTGCGATAATGGAGGCAGCTCCAATGGAAATGCTCAAGGCATCGCCTTTCGGGATGGCTTCCTGCGACAGTGAAACAGGCAGGCCGAAAATCCCGTCAATCAACACGTGTTCCGGAAGGGGAGAAAGGTTATTGACGGCCATGACCATTGACAACAGGGAAGCCTTTAAAATATTCGTTCGGTCAATCTCGCCGGAATCCACAATGCCGATGCCGATGGCCTCGGCATGTTCATAAATCTGCTGATAGAGCACCTGTCGTTTTTTGGGAGTCAGCTTTTTGGAATCCGTTACACCCGAAACCGGAAAAGAAAAAGGGAGAATCACGGCAGCCGATACAACCGGGCCGGCCAGAGGACCCCGGCCAGCCTCATCAACACCTGCGATTCGCGTCAAACCGCTCTGGCGTGCTTGATTCTCGAATCTCCACTGGTCAATACCCATGTGGCCTTTTCAGGAGCGATCTTCTTTAATTCTGGCGGCCTTGCCTTTCAGTTTTCGAATATAATAGATTTTGGCCCGCCGAACAGCTCCTTTTGAAACCACTTCAATTCGGTCAATAATCGGTGAATGCAGCGGAAAAATTCGCTCCACCCCGATCCCGTAAGAGACTTTTCTGACCATGAAGGTTGCATTTGTGGTGCCTCTGCGCTTGCTGAGCACCACACCTTCGAAAGCCTGAATACGTTCTTTCTCACCTTCCTTGATTTTGACATGAACCTTTACCGTATCTCCGGCGGAAAATTGCGGCAGATCCAGCCGCATCATTTCTTTTTCCAAAAGCTTGACAGTTTCCATGACTCCCCCAATAAATTGTTATCTAACGATTTGACAGATTAATGTAAATGAATTGGATAAAAAAACCCAAGTTTAATAGTCCTTCCTACAATGGTCGCCCCAGCAGGCGATCCAGAATAATGGATGTCGCCGAACGGACCGACAGGTGGTTATACTCTGTATTACCGCGAATCGGCTCCAGAATATGATCCGCCTGTTCCATGCAATCCTGTGAAAGTCCCCATGCCGTGCCAAATACCAGCAGATAGGGATTTCCCGTTTCCAGCAATTCCCGGAACCGGGATATGGGAATACCCCCGGAATGCTCTCTTGCGCTGGTCACGACAGTCCGGGGATAGCCTTCGCCCCGCAAGGCAATGTCTTCACGGGCCTTTTCCAGCGTATCCTGAATGCAGACCATTTCCAGGGCCTGACATCGCTTTGGATTATAAACAGACCCCGAACCTGTTGTCCAGTGCGAAACCAGCGTCTTTACCAGCGACTGTTGATCCTCAAGCGGGGTAATGACATAAAGAGCTCTGGCCCCATAAGTTCTGGCAGCCCTTGCCATGTCATGAATATCCAGGTTGGTCACCGCCGATGCGATGATCTCCCCGCGCTTATTGACGACCGGGTAATGGGCCAGCGCCAGATATAGATTGGGACTGCAAAATATGGTCAATGTCCAGACGCCACTGTTGAAGAATTCGAACCTCAGCCAGTGTAAGCTGGCGCTGCAACAATAAATCCTTGCGTTTCAAAACCGTGCGGATCAGCGACGATTCCAGCCGCCATTTCTCAATTTGTGCATGATTGCCCGAAAGCAAAACATCCGGAACCGGTTCGCCTTCGAAATTGGCTGGCCGCGTGTAATGGCCGTGTTCCAACAGGCTGTCGCTAAAAGAATCCTTAAGAGCTGATTCCTCGCCCCCAAGGGCGCCGGGAATCAGCCGGGTTACGGCTTCCATGAGTACCATTGCCGGCAGCTCTCCGCCGGTCAATACGTAATCACCGATCGATATTTCATCATCCACAAACTGCTGACAGATTCGCTCGTCAATACCCTCGTACCGGCCGCAAATCAATATCAGTCCGGGCTGTACGGAAAGTTCTGCAGCAATCTCCTGATTAAACGCCCGACCCTGCGGAGACAGATAGACAGTTCTGGCGCCGGGCACAGCTTCCGCAGCCCACCGGATGGCCGCCGCCAGCGGCTCCGGCTTCATGACCATACCGTTTCCGCCGCCATAAGGACTATCATCGGTCACCTGATGCCTGCCCGCGGCAAACTCCCGGATATTCACGGCAGAAGCGGAAATGACGCCCTGTTCAATGGCCCGCCTGACAATGCCATGGCCCCAGAATGGCTGAAACATTTCCGGAAAAATTGTCAATACGACAAAATTCATAGCCGGCTTCCCGCAACTGCATGCCTTTGTCCCATATTGGACGATTCTCTTCTACAGGCCTTCAGGAAGATTCACCCGCATGATCTTTTGGTTCAGATCAATTTCCAGAACAACAGAGGCAATGGCTGGTATCAGAATTTCACCGGCATCCGGGGTTTGCACCACATAAACATCGTTGCTGCCGGTCTCAATGAGGGATGTGACAGTTCCGACAGGGAGCCCATCAACCGAAACCACCGACATCCCCACAATATCCGCCCAGTAATAGGTGTCCGGCTCAAGTTCGGGCAGACTGGATTTTTCCACCAGCAGATCTGAACCCGGCAGCACTTCAGCCGCGTTGCGATCGGAAACCCCCTTTAACAAGAGAAGCAGCATGCGTCCCTGCGGCCTGGCATCCACGATCTCCGTTACACGGCTTCCACCTTTCGAGTCCCGAATGATCACGGAATGGCCGGGCGCAAAAATTGAAAAAGAGTCTGCCTCGCAGTGAATCTTGACATATCCCTTGATGCCATGGACCCCGACGATTTTTCCAATGGTCACGCAGGTATCCGGATTCATTTTGTTTCAGCAGCCCTATTCAATGATTTCAAGGACCGACCGTTTTTTTACCTTGGCGGAAGCCGCGCTCAGAATGGTTCGCATGGCACGGGCCGTTCGTCCCTGTTTTCCAATGACTTTTCCCAAATCCTCTTTCGCAACCTTAAGCTCCAGTACCGATGTCTGGTTCCCCTCGATCTCTGAAACAGACACCTGTTCAGGGTGGTCAACAAGCGCGCGGGCAATGTAACCGATCAGATCTTTCATAGCTCCATCTCCTTGGCTGGCAGGCGAGAATCCGGAAATGACATCAGGATCAAGGACTTCAGGCAGGGATATCCGATATGCCCTGTTTTTTCAATATGCTTTTGACCGTATCGGTTGGCGTTGCGCCCTGGCCGATCCAGTACTGAACGCGATCCGTTTTCAGGGTCACTTCAGCCGGAGTGTTCAGCGGATTATAGGTCCCCAGATTTTCCAGAAATTTGCCATCCCTGGGACATTGTCCATCTGCCGCCACGATACGGTAAAAAGGTCGTTTTTTTGCGCCGTGTCTGGCCAGTCGAATTTTAACAGACATATATTTCTCCTTGTAACGGTGTATTGGTTATAATAATGGCTTATTTAAATGGTGAAAAGCCCCTTCCGAACTTCTTGAGGCCCCCCTTGTTTATTTTCTTCATCATCTTCATGACATGGTCATAGTTTTTCAGCAATTGATTCACGTCCTGAACCGTTGTGCCGCTGCCGCCGGCAATGCGCTTTCTCCGGCTGCCGTTGATGATGCCGTGCTTGTGACGCTCCAGCGGGGTCATGGAATTGATAATAGCCACAACTCTGCCCAGTTCTTTTTCATCCACCTGAAGATCCTTCAGATGCTTGTTCTGACCCACACCTGGAATCATATTGATGAGATCGGTCAAAGATCCCATTTTTCGAATCTGAATCATCTGATCCCGAAAATCATCAAGCGTAAACTGGTTTTTTCGAAGCTTTCTCTCCAGCTCGACAGCCTGTTTTTCGTCCACCACGGATTGAGCCTTCTCAATCATGGTCAGGACATCCCCCATTCCCAGAATCCTGGATGCCATTCGGTCGGGATGAAAGACCTCAAAATCGTTTAGCTTTTCACCAACGCCAATGAATTTGATGGGCTTATCAATGACAGACTTGATGGAAATCGCGGCCCCACCCCTGGCATCTCCGTCCATTTTGGTCAGAATCACGCCACCGATGTTCAGCGCATCGTTAAAGGCAGTGGCAATGTTCACGGCATCCTGACCGGTCATGGCATCGGCCACCAGCAAAATATCCGATGGTTTCACCCGGTCCCGAATACGGATGAGTTCCTGCATCAGGTCCGCATCAATATGAAGCCGGCCCGCGGTATCCAGAATCAGCGTATCCAGGCCTTCCCGGTGAGCCCGGTTTCTGGCTTCCACGCAGATATCCACCGGGTCCATGTCCGGAGTCGAAGGAAACACCGGAATCGAAAGCTGCTCTCCCAGTTTTTTGAGCTGTTCAATAGCTGCCGGGCGATAGACGTCGGCAGGAACCAGATATGGCTTTTTCCCTTTTTTCCTTAGTAATATCGAAAGCTTTCCAGCGGTTGTTGTTTTTCCTGAGCCCTGAAGCCCAACGAGCATGATGGAAACCGGCCTTTCTCCAGAAAGGTTCAGTTCCTCCTGCCGAGACCCCATCAGCCGGGTCAATTCCTCGTTGACAATTTTGATAACTTGCTGGCCGGGCGTCAGACTGGACATGACTTCTTGGCCCATTGCCCGGTCCTTGATATCGGCGACGAATTTTTTGACCACTTTGTAGTGGACATCGGCCTCAAGAAGCGCCAACCGCACTTCTTTCAATCCATCCTGAATATTTTTTTCAGACAGCGTGCCGTGACCTTTGAGCTGTTTGAAAATGGCATTCAGTTTGTCGCTGAGATTGTCAAACATAAAATTCACCTAATTGCGTTACTAAATCCTTGAAAATAGTATGGGAGAAGTGGTATGTCAAGAAAATTATTTGTTTTTCACGAAAGGCCCAAATATGAAAACTGGCATGAGTACATCCACACCGATGGACATCAAAAACCTGAGCAAGGAACAACTGGGGGCCTGGCTGGAGGCAAACGGAATCAAACCCTACCGCGCCGGTCAGATTTTCAAATGGGTATTTTCTCATCAGATTGATCAGTTTAACAGCATGACAGACCTGGGTCAAGAACTGCGAGAGAAACTTGCCGCCCATTTTGTCATTTCCCGTCTGCAGACCGAGAGAATTGAGACATCCCGGGATGGTTCCCAAAAATATCTTTTCAGGCTGGCGGACGGCAACCATGTCGAGACCGTGCTGATCCCAGAAAAAAATCACTTCACCCTGTGCATATCCAGCCAGGTGGGGTGCGCCATGGGATGCCGGTTTTGCTTGACGGCAAGAGGCGGGTTTGTTCGAAACCTTACGACCGGCGAAATCGTTTCTCAGGTTCGGGATATCAAAAAACATGTCGGAACGCAGCCTCTATCCAATATCGTCCTGATGGGGATGGGAGAGCCGCTTGCCAATTATCCGAACGTGGTTCAGGCCGTTCGAATCCTGACGGACAGGGATTTTGGGCTCGAATTTTCAACCCGCAAGGTTACCCTGTCCACGGCCGGCCTGGTTCCGGAACTGCTGCAACTGGGAAAGGATGTCACGGTCAACCTTGCGGTTTCGCTCAATGCAACGGACAATGAAACCCGCAGCAGGCTTATGCCCATTAATATAAAATATCCTCTTGAAAATCTTCTGGAAGCCTGTCGCCAATATCCCCTTGCACCCCGCAAGCGGATCACTTTTGAATATATTTTAATTCAGGGAATTAACGATTCTCCGGAAGACGCCCTGCGTCTGACGAAATTGTTGCGGCCCATCAAGGCCAAAATCAATCTGATTCCATTCAATGAACACCCCGGCAGTCTGTTCCGAAGGCCCGATGAAAAAACCATCCTTAAATTTCAGGATATACTGATTCAGCACCATTATACGGCCATGGTCCGAAACAGCAAAGGCCAGGACATTTCCGCTGCCTGCGGGCAGTTAAGGGCAACCCATGAAAGTGATTGAAATTGAGATCAAGTTTTATATTCCGGATATCGATTCCACCCGTGCCAGAATCCGCGCTCTCGGAGCTGAAATGAAGGACAGCGGCTTTGAAACCAACATCCGGTTTGACAATGAAGGACTGAGCCTGACGCAGGGGAAGAAACTGCTGCGGCTCCGACAGGATAGCCGTTGCCGGTTGACCTTGAAATCACCGCCGGATGATGCGGACACCGAGTTTAAAATCTTAAGAGAACTGGAAGTGGATATCAGCGATTCTCAAACGATGATCGCCATTCTGGAGCAACTTGGTTTTTATCCCCGGCAGGTATATGAAAAAAAGAGGGAAACTTATCTTTTCAGCCAGACGGAACTATGTCTGGACAGCCTGCCGTATGGGCATTTTTTGGAAATCGAGGGAGGAAAAGACGATATTCGGAAGGCGGCTGATGCCATCGGTTTAAACTGGGAAAAAAGAATAACCGCTAATTACCTGTCCCTGTTTGCAACACTCCAAAAACAGTTGAATCTGCCATTTGAAGACATCACTTTTGAGAATTTCAAGGGGATGGAAATAGACAAATCCCGTATCCATAAAATTCTGGAAGAAGGGGTTTCGCCCCTCTGAAAAATAAATTATGATCAGTCAGGATAATATGTCGCGCAGGCGTTATGGGATTCCCAGGTGGTAACGCTGTAAATATATGCAGACGGTGAATGGAAAGTTTCCTTTAGCCCGCGTGCGATAAAAAGCGCCAGGTTTTCAGAAGACGACGGAAAATGATCCCCAAAACCTTCCAGGTCATTTAAAAAACGGTGATCCAGCTTCTCGACAATCCGTTTGACCTCCTGCTTGATTTCTCCAAAATCCATCAACACCCCAGCAGTGTTCAATTCTTTCCCCCGAATGCAAACCTCGACCTTCCAGTTATGGCCATGAAGATTTTCACATTTCTTATCCACCATTTTCAGTTGATGTGCGGCCGCAAAATGTGAGACGACTTTGAGTTCAAACATGACTTACCCCGCTATGGACCCGGACTACCTTCCGGCAGATCCGCCTTTTAAAATATTTTTCAGTTTATTTGAGAACTTGCCGGATTCCAGTTTTTTAAATTCCCGCAGCAGATCTTCCTGTTTTTTACTGAGATGGGTCGGTGTTTTGATATCGACCTGAATGACCTGGTCACCCCGTTTGCCGTTTCTCAGAGAGGGAATGCCTTCTCCGGAAAATCGGAACAGTTCCCCTGGCTGCGTCCCCTTTGGAATCTTCAGGACTTTTTCCCCTTTTAATGTCGGAACAGTGATTTCATCCCCCAGGGCAGCCTGAATAAATGAAATGGGAACTGCGCAAATGACATCCACATTGTTTCTCTGAAAAAATTCATGGGGTTCAACATGAATGAAGACATAAAGATCACCGGGAGGCCCATTGTAGGAACCGGCTTCGCCCTCGCCGGTCAGTCTGAGCCGAGACCCGGTATCCACACCGCCGGGGATTTTTACAGACACTTTCTTATGAATCAGGACCTTGCCCGCGCCGTTGCATTCGGCGCAAGGATTGGCAATGATCTGTCCCTGACCCCGGCAGGATGGGCAGGTGGTTCTTACCGTGAAAAAGCCCTGGCTACGGGAGACCTGGCCGGTTCCCTGGCAGTGCCGGCAGTTTTCCGGATACGTCCCCGGCTTACAGGCGCTGCCTTCGCACTGCGGACAGGTTGCTGTCTTTTCAAGGTCAATTTCTGTTTCCGTCCCGAATGCGGCATCCATGAAGCTGAGACGCATGTCGTAGCGAAGATCAGAACCTCTCTGGGTACGACTCTGGGTACGACTGGCTCCGGAAAACCCGAAAAGGTCCTCAAAAATCCCACCGAAACTTGAAAAAATATCTTCGAATCCGCGAAATCCTGAAAATCCCGCGCCCTCAAGCCCCTGGTGGCCGTATTGGTCATAAATTTGCCGTTTTTTAGAATCCTGAAGCACTTCATAAGCTTCGGCAGCTTCTTTAAAATTCTCTTCAGCAGCCTTGTTACCGGGGTTTTTATCCGGGTGATACTTGATGGCCTGTTTTCGATAGGCTGATTTCAGTTCGGTTTCTGTGGCATCCCGGCCTACGCCAAGAATTTCGTAATAGTCCCGTTTGATCGTCATGGAGAATCCTGATGGTAATCGATACTGATAAATGAATAAAAAGTAAAATAAACTCGTAAAATGTCAAAATTGGGATGGCAAAGTAAAAAAGTTCAAGATCAAGGCGAGCAAATCCTGAGGAGTGAGGCGTACGACACTGCCGCAACGACGAAGGATGAAGCTCAACGCAGATAGTGGACTTTTTACGAAGCCATCAAACACTAATGCAATAATTGATGTTGTCAACCCACAAACGGACGCCGGATCACCGTATCTTTTTTCCAGCGTTCATCATCCCGGAAGGAATACTCAATATTGTAATGAAGCCCTCTGCTTTCTTTTCTATGCATGGCGCATTTGATAATCAACTCGGCAACCATCGCAATGTTTCGCAGCTCGATTAGATCAGCAGACACCTTAAAATCCCAATAATATTCCTGAATTTCACTTTGAATGATTTCGATTCGGCGCCTTGCCCGGTTCAGCCGCTTGTCCGAGCGAACAATTCCCACATAGTTCCACATAAAACGACGAATCTCATCCCAGTTTTGAGTGACCATGATCAGCTCATCGCCATGTGTCGTACCGACCTCATCCCAATTGGGAGCATCGGGCGTTGCCCTGAAATCCATGGTCTGAAGATCCTTTACAGCCTGCTCCGCCGCGGAATCCGCATACACCAGCGCTTCGATCAGGGAATTGCTGGCAAGCCGGTTGGCTCCATGAAGCCCGGTACAGGCTGTCTCCCCAATGGCATAAAGTCTGTGAATATCCGTCCGGCCGCATATGTCCGTGGAAACACCGCCGCACATGTAATGGGCTGCCGGCACAACGGGAATGGGCACGGCTGTCATATCCAGACCGAAGCTGAGGCATTTCTGATAAAGATTGGGAAACCGCGATTTGATAAATTCCGGCTTTTTATGGGAAATGTCGAGGTAAACCGAATCGTCACCGCTTTTTTTCAATTCGGTGTCAATCGCCCGGGCCACCACATCTCTACAGGCCAGGTCTTTTTGGGGATCGTATTTTTCCATGAAAGCATGGCCTGCGGAGTCTATCAGAATACCGCCCTCCCCCCTTACTGCTTCGGAAATCAGGAAATTCTTGGCATCCGGATGATACAGGCAGGTGGGATGAAACTGAACAAATTCCAGATTCGCAACGGTGGCGCCTGCACGGTAACCCATGGCAATGCCGTCTCCCGTGGCAATATCGGGATTACTGGTGTAAAGATAGACTTTTCCAGCACCACCAGTAGCCAAAAGGGTAATCCTGGCTTCAAAAGTATGGACTTGGTGAGTGAAACGATCCAGAACATAGGCGCCGCAACAGAAAGCCTCATGGGTTGTAGTTACCAGTCCGCGTTTCATCCGCGTGGAACAGGTAATCAAGTCAATGGCAATATGATTTTCAATGACGCGGATGCGTTCGTGTTCCCGGACATGTGCAACCAGAATTTTTTCCAGTTCCAGCCCGGTCATATCCTGGGCATGAACAATCCGTTTCTGAGAATGCCCCCCTTCACGGCCCAGATCAAAATTCAGCGCCCCCGAATATCTTTGCTCTTCCTTCAGATTAAACCTGACCCCCAGATCGATGAGTTCGCGAATTCGATCTGGCCCGGATTTGACCACTTTTTCAACGACTTCCCGGTTACAAAGACCATCTCCGGATGCAAGGGTATCCTGAATATGAAGGTCAAAAGAATCCACTTGGCTGAAAACAGAAGCGATTCCCCCTTGAGCCTGAGTGGTATTGCTGTCCATGATGCCTTTTTTGGTGATCAAAACCACTTCGCCAAAATCAGCCGCCTTCAACGCAAATGTCAAGCCTGCCACGCCGCTGCCAATCACTAAAAAATCAGTTTGAATGTTCACAAGAATGCCTTTTATTGTTATTTCATCAGCGAATCAACGAATATGACCGTTTCCTTCTGGCAATGGAACCGATTAAAAAACCTGCCAGCAGGACACCGGCCCCTGCCAGAAACCACTTGAAATTCTGGTCAAACGTGGCTTTTCCGACCTCTGCTTCCAGCTGTTCGAGTTTTTTACCTTGATCGGAAACCCTGGCCAGGGCATCGTCATAATCGGCTCTGAGCTTAACGACTTCCTGAGAATCATTTTTCAATGTCTGGTAACTGTCATTCAACGACTGAATTTGTTTGCTGCAATTCTGCTGGTCAGCGGCAAGCTTCTCGTTTTCTTCCTTCAGCCGTCGGACATCTTCCTGGGGCATTCCGGACTGGGCAACAAGGTCTGCATATTTTTTTTCAAGCGCCTTAAGCGCCACGGAACTCGGCACCTGCGTCGATAAAAAACGGCTGAGGACCCATCCCTCCTTGTCGTCCGAAAGCCGTATTTTTGTCCATTCGTCTCCAAACTGTAAGACATTCACCTGGTCTCCGGATGTCAGGATGCTGACTATTTTTTTATCATTTCCAGGTTCCTTGCGAACCGTAAGCCTGATATTCTCTGAAACATAAATATTTTCGGCCCACGATGTCGCGGCCAGCAGTAAAATCCAGCACCCGATCAAAACAAAACGGTTCATGGATAACGGTCTCCGAATTTGGGGGTTGCCCTGGTCAACGTCAGGGTTTGCTCTGCAACAGGTTGTATTTTGGTTTGAATTCCCTTGCCCTGTCAATAATTTCTTTTCAATTTGATGGGGGTATGGTATTTTTATATATTATAAATAAGAGCTTTTCATGATCCATTCTGATGCTATACTGTAAACTGCTTGGGTGACGGGGAATGATTGTTTTTGATTTAAAATGCTTACAGGGCCATAAATTTGAAGGCTGGTTTGACGATGGAAAAGCCTACGAAGATCAGAAAGCCAGGGGATTATTAACCTGTCCGGTTTGCAATGACGCAGATATTTCTAAGATACCAACCGCTTTTTCCATTAAAGCCGCTCACCCTGAAAAAACACCTGCCCTTGCCCAGAAGGAACTTGCCAAGCTCGAAAAAACACTCGCTGCATTTATAGAAAATAATTTTGACAATGTGGGCTCCCGGTTTGCCACCGAAGCATTGAAAATCCACTATGGGGTTACCGAACCCCGTAACATCAGAGGAACCAGTACACAAGAAGAAGAAAAAACACTCAAGGAAGAAGGCATTGGATTTATCAAGATTCCCGTTGTTTCAGACGACGGATGACAGAGGACGGACGGCAGAATCAACAATCTGCCATCTGTCATGCGTCACAAGCACCACATAGTCGACACCCCGACATTGGGCAGGGAGGTGACATCTTTCCTTCCATCGCCTTGAGGTACTCCTTTTCCAAAAAGTTTTTTTGGACCCCGTTATCGATATGATCCCATGGCAGCACCTCATCAAAAGGTCGCTGCCGATGAATGTAAAATGAGAGCGAAAACTTCGGCGCTTCCTTGAAGGTTTTTCTCCAGTTGCCTTTGTTATCGACGGCCCTGACCAGCAGATCCGATGCCCTGCGGTCGCCTCTGGACAAAAAGGCCTGAACCGCGGCCTCCTTGAAACTGTTTGCCTCGACCCGAACGTTGGGAACATGTTTCAGTCCCCGGATGATTATCCCCAGTTTTTTTTTCAACAAGGGCATGGCATCCATTGCCGCCCACTGAAACGGTGTAGCAGGCTTAGGGATAAAGGCGTTAACACTGATGGTCATTTCGCCGATATGGCCCTGAGCCCTGCTGCTTTCCAGAAAAGCAGACTTGACCTTTTGGCAGAGGGTGACAATGGCTTCAACATCTTCGATGGTTTCCGTGGGAAGCCCAACCATGAAATAAAGCTTCAGATTCGGAATGCCGGAAGTAACCAGCGCTGAAGCGGCTTTTAGAATCTGAGATTCCGTGATCCCCTTGTTAATCACCCGGCGCATTCGCTCTGATCCGGCGTCCGGCGCTATGGTGGCTGTTTTGACGCGGCTTTGCGCCAGAGACGAAACCAGCTCAGGGGTCAATGCATCGGCTCGAAGCGAGCTGAATGAAAGCTGAACCCCTATTTCCCGAGCCTGATCACAGAGTCTGCCAAGGTCCGGAAGATCCGATACCGCCGCGCCGACCAGACCGATTTTTGTCGACATTTCCGCCCCTTTTCGAATGCACTCCTGCAAAAGGGGCAAGGGCCTGAACCGCGGCGGACGGTAAACATATCCGGCGGAACAAAACCGACAGCCATGGGAACAGCCCCTGCTGACCTCGATCAGACATGTGTTCCCAAATGCTGAATGCGGCGTAATTATAACACTTTGAGTTGGCGTATCCTCAAGTTGGGGCACATGGACACGGGTGATTTTCCGGGGGGCACTCCCAACAGGGGTCAGCGATTCAAGGACGCCTTCAGACGAATAGCGATCCTCATAAAAAGCGGGAATATAGGCGCCGGGAACTTTGTGAGCCAGTTCAATCAGTAAGGCACTTCGATTTGAACTGGATTCAACGCAGTCAACAAAACGAGGAAGCAAGCGTTCAGCTTCCCCGATCAGAAAACAATCAATAAAATGGGCAATGGGTTCAGGGTTGATGAAACAGGCGACACCTCCGGCAATGACAAGTGGATGGACTTCGTGTCTTTGAGAAGACAGTAGCGGAATTCCGGCATCCTTAAGAAGGGTTAGCAAGTTAAGGAAATCATTTTCAAAAGAAATTGAAAAGGCTATAATATCAAAATCTTCAAGACTGCTGTTGGATTCCACTGAAGTAGCTGGGCCCGGAAATTCCGGAAGGAACGCTCTTTCACACACCATGGATTCCATGCTGTTCAACAGGCGGTAGACAGCTTGAAACCCAAGATTGGGCAAACCCACCGCATAATAATTGGGGAAAACCAGCACAATGCTGGTTTTCCCCATCCAGTTTTTTCGAATGATCCCGATTTCGGATCTGGCATGCTGATGATGGTTTTCTGCCCTGCGGCGCCCCAAACGCTAATCCGCCTTTCTTCTTAAAAAAGTGGGAACATCTAAATCATATTCATCCTGAGTGTTGAGTTTGAATCCGCAATCCGCATCCGGAACCGACGCAATATCCACTTTGACCTGCTTACGGATAAAAGCCGGCTCCTCATAATCAATGACGTTCTCGATATCTGATGGCGTAATATCCCTTAACCTTCCCCGAAGCGCAGTCAGTTTCCGCCTTCCCGGAATCATCTCCGCACTGGACCCAATGCCGGTTGCAATAACGGTCACCCGCATCTCATCCCCAAGAGTGTCATCGAATATCTGGCCCCAGATGATTTCTGCATCGTCGCCCACTTCCTTATGAATGCGATCAGAGGCTTCCGTCATTTCATCCAGGGTAATCTCCCGGGTACTGGTGATATTCATGAGAACGGCCTTGGCTCCGGAAATGGACATATCCTCGAGAAGCGGATGCTGAATGGCCCTTTCGGCTGCCTCAATAGCCCGGTTTTCGCCACTGGCAATACCGATCCCCATCAAAGCCATGCCGGATTTGGACATGGTGTTTCGGACATCTGCAAAGTCCAAATTCACATACCCGGGCATAAAAATCAGATCGGTGATGCCCTTGACCGAGTTCAGCAGAATCTCATCAGCTTTTTTAAACATATCAATGAGTTTTGCATTTTTTGAGGCCAGACCTCTCAAGCGGTCATTGGGGATCGTAATCACCGTGTCCGCCACCTGACGAAGAGATTCGATGCCTTCATCCGCACACCGGGAACGTTTTTTTCCTTCAAAGGAAAACGGCTTGGTTACGACAGCGACCGTAAGGATATCCATTTCCTTACAGATATCCGCAATGACGGGAGCTGCGCCTGTTCCGGTTCCACCGCCAAATCCGGCGGTAATAAACACCATATTGCTACCAGCCAGTGCATTTCGAATGGCCTCCGTATTTTCAAGTGCGGCTTCCCTACCAACCTGGGAATTTGCGCCGGCCCCCAGCCCCTTGGTCAATGCTTCTCCAATCTGCAGTTTAATCTGTGCCTTGGAACTGCCGAGGGCCTGCAAATCCGTATTGGCTACAATAAATGTAACCCCTTGCAGATTGGAATCAATCATATTGTTGACAGCATTTCCTCCGGCGCCGCCAACACCGACCACTTTAATAATCGCCTGTTGTTCAGACTCTACATAGCTAAAAGACATACCCCATCCTCCTTGACCCTCTGTAAACAATCACCAATTTGGCATGTTCCGTATTGTCAATTTTCATATCACATCTTTAAACCATTTTTTCATCCGGTTCATGATTCGGTTAAATAAGTTTTTATCGCGAACTCGAAATTTTCGGGTATGCTGGTGTCTGGCACCATACAACACTAAACCCACACCGGTTGCATACATGGGATTGTTGACGACATCCACCAGGCCGCTGATTCCCATTGGTTTACCGATTCGGGTCGGCAGGCTGAAAACCGATTCCGCAGTTTCAATCGCGCCTTCCAGCATCGAAGATCCCCCGGTGATCACCACCCCTGAGGTAATGAAGTTTTCCATTCCAGCCCGGTAGATTTCCCGCTTGATGAGCGAAAACATTTCTTCCATGCGGGGCTCAAGGATCTCGGCCAGGATCTGCCTGGGAAGACTACGGGATCGTCTTCCCCCCATGCCGGGAACTTCAACCATCTCTTCGGGATTGATATTGCCGGTCACACAGGTACCATACTTCTTTTTGATGGCTTCGGCTTCGGTAAGGGGGGCACGCAGGCCGACGGCAATATCATTGGTCAGATTGTTCCCGCCAAGGGAAAGCACAAAGGTGTGACGGATGTTTTTTGCGGAAAAAATTGCCAGGTCCGTTGTACCTCCGCCAATGTCCAGAAGCGCCGCGCCCAGTTCTTTTTCTTCCTCGGAAAGTACGGCTTCACCGGATGCCAGAGACTCCAGCACAATATCAAAGACATCCAGGCCCGCGCGATTGGCGCATTTGACAATATTATGAGCAGAGGTCACAGCTCCGGTAACGATGTGAATTTTGGCCTCAAGCCTGACCCCCGCCATTCCTACAGGATTTTGAATCCCGGTCTGATCATCCACAATGAATTCCTGTGGAAGCACATGAATGACTTCGCGATCCATGGGAATCGCGACCGCCCTTGCAGCATCGATTACCCGTTCAACGTCGTGTGGGCTCACTTCCGGCCCTTTAATGGCAATAATCCCCCGACTGTTAAATCCGGTGATATGACCGCCGGCGATACCGGCATATACCGAGGTGATTTCACAGCCGGCCATGAGTTCAGCCTCTTCAACCGCTTTCTTGATGGACTCCACCGTTGCCTCGATATTGACAACAACCCCTTTTCGCAGACCAACGGAAGGATGAGAGCCGATTCCGATAATGTTGATCTCGCTTCCGGAAATCTCCCCGACAACTGCACATATCTTGGTTGTTCCGATATCAAGGCCAACAATAATCTCTTGTTGCTTCGGCATGTCAAATCTCCTTGTGGCCGTCTGAATGCGACTCTGAAATCAGTGGATTGATAACGACACGGTTCATTTGACGCAGATCAACCCAGTCAACACCCTGGAACTGCTTATTGGTTTTAATATAAGCGATGATTTTTTCCAGTCTCACGAACTTCTCCGAATAATCCTGATAGCCGATTTTAATAGCATTTATCCTCACGGACTGAATGGGTCCCGCCGAATACAGCGTAATCCCTTCTTCCCTGTCGACACGAATCAGCCGCATTCGCTGATGGGACAGAATACAGGCTGGATTTCGTCCGATTTCCAGCAAAGACAAGACAGCGTCATAATTGGAACTTCTATGAATATCTCCCAGATCCAAATCCGAAAAATCGAGCCCTTCAATGACCGGCAATTCAACAGGATCCGTGTCCGAGACTTCCTTGAAAATTTTTCCTTCAAAATTAATCAGAAATTTTCTCCCCATATCCATAATGGCCAGCGGACGATGTTCCTTTATGGTTAGAAGCAGCTTTCCGGGAAGTTCCCGGGAAACCTCAGCCGCTGCAATCCAGGGATGAGACAACAGATATTTTCTAGTCAGCGGAAGGTTAACCAGAAGTACGTTGGTATCGGGCCTAATCCGGGCTGCATCCAGAATCTCCTGCACGCTCAACCTGTTGTTTCCAGTTACATTTAAGGATATTACCTTAAAGTATGGACTCTGTAGAATAATATCATGGCAGAAGATGAAAAACAAACTCATTAATACAACTCCCAGCATTCCCACCAGAGCATTTAATAATGAACGCCGGAAACGGGCTCTTTTCATTCGCCGAATCGCTGAATTCCTTCTGTAACGGTTTCGCATTAACACATTAATTTCCGATCACGATCACTTCCGGTTCAAGGCTCACATTAAACCGATCAAAAACCGTTTGTCGTACACAGTCCATCAGGGATAAAATATCATCAGCAACCGCAGATCCGGTGTTGACGATAAAATTGGCATGTTTTGCAGATACTTCCGCGCCACCAATTTTCAGACCCTTTAACCCGCAAAGATCGATCAGCTCACCGGCTGTTTTTCCGATCGAAGGGTTTTTGAAAATGCACCCGGCGCTTGGCAGCGTTGCCGGCTGTCGACATTTCCGGTTTTTCAGAATCTCTCTGGCTTCTTGCTTCAGATCCGTGGAACTGGCCCTGACGAGAGAGAACCTGCCGGACACGATAATGGTTTGATGAAAAAAAGAATCTTCGCAGGTTCGGCACGGCAGCAGCAGTTTTCGATAAGAAAAGCACAATGAGTTTCTGCCAATTGTTTCCTGCTGCCCCGAAGGATACAGCACGGTAACGGACTCCAGAACATCCGATATCCAGCCCCGGGCAGTTCCGGCATTCATTCGGATAGCACCGCCCACGGTTCCGGGAATTCCAAGTGCAAAATTCATCCCTTTCATCCCTTTGCGAATGACGTGGCCGCAAAAAAGCCGCAGGCTGGTTCCAGCCATAACCGTTACCCTTGACTGAGACGAGCTGATGTTTTCGATTAAAATCTCAGGCCTGCCCGGCTTCAGGCGGATAACAACACCTGAAATACCGGCATCTGCTACAATCAGGTTTGTTCCGCCGCCTACAACCTGGTATGGAATTTCCCTGCCTGCAAGTCCTGCGACCAAAGCTGATAGTTCATCTGAAGTCTCGGGCTCAACAAAGGCTTCAGCCGGCCCACCCACGCGAAACGAGGTGTGACGAGACATCGGTTCATCAAACCGAACCCGGCCGAAAGTCAAATCAACCAGCCATTTCCGGGCATCCGCGTCAAGGCGCATGAAATCTCCTCGAATTCGATAGCTGTCAGATGTCGGCTGTCAGCTGTTTCAGAACCCCTTCTCCCACTTTCCAGACATCCCCTGCCCCCAGGGTCAAGAGTACATCTCCGGGTCTGAGAATTGAATGCAAATGTGTTGGTGCGGTCAACACATTCTCCAGATAAACCACATTTTTGTGTCCACGGGATCGAATGCGTTCGCACAGAGCCAGCGCACTTACCCCTTCGATTTTCTTTTCGCCAGCCGGGTAAATCGGCAGGACCACCAACACATCGCTTTGATAAAACGCCCTCGTAAAATCATCAAAAAGCGCTTGCGTCCGGCTATAGCGATGCGGCTGAAAGGCGATTACTTTTCGACGGTCTGGCCAGCATTCTTTCAGGGCATCAAGGGTGTTGCGGATTTCAGTGGGATGATGTCCATAATCATCCACCACGGTAATGCCGCCGGCTTCGCCCTTGATTTCAAGCCGCCGCTGCACACCTTGAAGGGTTTCAAGGGCGGTTCGAATCTTTTCAAAGGGAATGCCCAATTCCAGTCCAACAGCCACGCTGGCAGTGGCATTATAAACGTTGTGAAGCCCCGGAAGATTCAGCAGAATATCGCCCAGGAATCTGCCCCGGTAATCAATGCTGAAACGGCTTTTCATTCCCTGAAAAATTACATTTCTGGCTTGATAGTCTGCCTGCGTGCTCATTCCGTATGTGGTAAAGCGCTTCTTAATCTCGGGAATCAGATCCTGAATGGGTTCATTGTCCAGACAAAGAATCGCCAGGCCGTAAAACGGAATGCGATCTATAAAAGCCAAAAACACCGATTTGATATGGTCCAGATCCTTATAGAAGTCCAGATGCTCCCGATCAATATTCGTGATCACGGCAATGGTTGGGGAATACTTCAAAAAAGATCCGTCGCTTTCATCTGCTTCCGCAACGATAAAATCACCTTTTCCCAAAACCGCATTGGAACCGATGCTTTTCAACCTGCCACCGATCACCACCGTGGGATCCAGCCCCCCCTTATCCAGAACCGATGAGACGATGGAGGTTGTCGTGGTTTTGCCATGTGCCCCGGCAATCGCCACGCTGTATTTCAGTCTCATCAATTCCGCCAGCATTTCCGCGCGGGGGATAACGGGAATGGACGCTTTACGGGCAGCGACCACCTCAGGATTATCGGAACTGATGGCCGACGAAATCACCACCACATCCGCACCCTGAATCTGTTCACCGGAATGTCCCTTATAAACCACGCCGCCTAGTTTTTTTAAATTTTCAGTGATATCCGATGACGCATCATCAGAGCCGGAAACTCGGTAACCGATGTTCAGCAGCAGTTCGGCAATACCACTCATGCCAATACCACCGATACCAACAAAATGAATATGATAAGTTTTTTGATACATAACTCCACATCTTTGTTACAGGTTTATCCAAAAGTATGCAGGAGGCAGAATCCAACAGATCGCCTGCCTTGCCTGATACAAAGGAACCATGTGTTCGTTTTGTCGGCAATGTCCGGCTTGTCTTCTTTTTTTGATGAAGAGAGACTCACATGGCTATGATCATTTATTCGATAAGCGCGTAGCAGTCATCTACAATGGTTCTGGCAGCAAAGGGATTCCCCAGTTTTCTGGCACGAAAAGCCATTTGGCCCAGCAGCACGGGATTCGAAGCCAGGAAGAGAATCCTTTCTGCCAGAACACTGCCGGTCAGATCGCGTTCCAGGATCATCTCTGCTGCACGGGATTGAACCAGGAGGCCGGCATTTAATACCTGGTGATTATCGGACGCATGGGGAAAGGGAATAAATATCGTCGGCTTTCCAATCGCCATGATTTCAGCAACCGTTGTTGCCCCTGACCTGCAGATCATCAGGTCCGCCTGTTGATAGCAGACCGTCATATCCTGAAAGAATGACCGGACTGTACAGGAAATCCCATGATGCAGATAGGCGTCCTGAACCATTTTCTCGTCCGACTGACCAGTTTGATGAATAAAATGGTAGCCGTATTCCTTAAACAGGGAAAGGGCATTGATGAGCGCCTCATTGATGGCATGCGCACCCTGACTGCCGCCAAAGATCCCAATCGTAAACGGACTCCGGGTAGTTACGGCGCCGGGCTCAGGAGAAATAAATCGAGCGGCACATTCCTGAATATTGTTTCGAATCGGGTTTCCCGAAAATCGGATTTTGGGGGAATGGGTTTTGAATCGGGTGTTTGGAAAAGATACATGGACACGTGCCGCCAGTGGAAAAAGAATTCGATTTGTTATTCCCGGCTGGATGTTCTGTTCGTGAAGCACAATGGGGATTCGAAGTATCCAGGCTGCAAGAATCAGGGGTCCGGAAGCATAACTGCCTACCCCGATAACCAGATCCGGAACAAACTTGCGGAGAATTCTCAATGCTTCCATCACCCCTTTGGGAAGCCTGAAAAGGGCTCGCAGTTGATGCCGAATTCCCTTTCCTTTAATCCCTTCCGCAGTAATACATTCCAGCCTGAATCCATGCTCGGTCAGCACCGCTCTTTCAAATGTGCTGCCCGTACTCACAAACAAGACGGTGTTCCGGGGATTTTTTTTCAGAAAGGAGTCTGCAATGGCGATTGCCGGGAACAGGTGTCCGCCAGTGCCGCCACCAGCCATCACAATCCGCAGTTTTTTCATGTTAATGTTCATTCTTTCCAAGACAACCATGACATTTATGTTTTTCCGGATCCAATGTTCATCAGAATCCCAATGGATATCATGCTGACCAAAAGCGATGTCCCACCATAGCTGAGAAATGGCAGCGGCAATCCTTTGGTGGGAACCAGCCCCAGCGAAACCCCGAGATTGATACAAACCTGGAGACCTATTGCAGCCGTAATTCCCATAGCCAGATACGACCCAAAAAGGTCATATGTATTTTTCGCAATACTCAGTCCGCTCCACAGGATAAGGACATACAAAAAAAGGACGAATAGAACCCCAACCAGTCCCAGTTCCTCACCGATGACTGAAAAAATGAAATCCGTGTGCGGCTCCGGCAGGTAAAAGAGTTTTTGAAGGCCTTTACCGATTCCTGTTCCCCAAACTCCGCCTGTCCCAAAAGCCATCAGTGAGTGAACAATCTGATAAGCCTGGTCCGATGCATGTTCCCAGGGATGTAGAAAAGCCAGCCATCGTTCCGTTCGGTATGCTGCGCTCATCATATAGACATACGCAAATGGAAGCAAGGCTCCCACCGATGTCACCAAATAGGCTACCCGAACCCCTGCAACAAACATCATCACCCAGGTAATGGCTGCCAGAATCACCACGGAACCAAAATCAGGCTGCAGGGCAATGAGTCCGGCAAAAATCCCCAGAAAAAACACATGGGGAACGAATCCAATAAAAAAAGACTGGATGTGTTCATGTTTTTTGGTAAGGGAATAGGACAGAAAGACTACCAGCGCAATCCGCGCAAATTCCGAAGGCTGAAATCTAAACCCCCCAATAAGCATCCAACGTTTCGCGCCATTTACTTTAACTCCGAGGCCGGTAAACTTGACAGCCACAAGAAGCCCTATGGCGATAATCAAAAACAGATATGCATATTTTCGATAGAATTGATAAGGGATTTTACGAACAATCAGCATGGTTATCAATCCTAAAACTGCAAACAAGGATTGCTTGCTGAGAAAATAGAGATCATTGCCATATTTTTTTATGGCAATGGCGGAGCTAGCGCTATACACCATGACAATGCCAATACCTACCAAAACCAGCACCGGAAAAAACAACCTGAAATCATAACTGAACTTTCGATATGCTCGCCATCGGACCGGTGCTTCCGCTTTCATCGAAGTTTATTCACCTCGCATTGAAAAACATCTCCCCTGTGCGCATAACTTCTGAACATGTCGAAGCTGGAACAGGCGGGTGACAGCAGCACAACATCTCCCGAGGCTGCAGCCTGATGTGCATTAGTAACAGCCTCCTGCATTGAAGACACCCGCACCATCGGCACAAGATTTCCCAGAGCCACGGCAATCAGTTCGCTGGCCTCTCCCAAGAGGATCAGGTGTTTCACATGATTCTGCATCACCTTTTCCAGAATGCTGTAATCGCCTCCTTTATCCCTGCCGCCCATAATCAGGATAACCGGCTCTTGAAAAGATTCCAGTGCCCGATATACCGCATCGACATTGGTCGCCTTGGAATCATCCACATAGGTTACCCCATTTACGGTCTGAACAAATTCGATGCGATGAGAAAGGCCCCTGAACTGGTTCAAGGCAGATTGGATTTTCTGAATATCACAGCCGGCGGCAATGGCAGCCATCACCGCCGCACAGATATTTTCCTGATTGTGCTTGCCATACAGCCGGGTTTCACTAAGATCGAGTATAACAGATCTGAATGTCGACAGTGCACAGGGGAAATGCGCTCTCCGGGACGGACAGGATGTAAAGGCGAGTGTTAATTCGTTCCCCCCGATCCGGGCACCTTCTTCCAGGGTGCTCGATCCGTTAAACACCCATTTGCGGCTATGAATCCGGCTGGTTTCGGAAAGAACCCATGGATCGGCGCCATTAAAGATGGCAATGTCTTCAAGAGACTGATTTTGAAAAATTCTGCCTTTTGAGGCGGCATAACCGGCCATATTCGCGTATCTGTCCAGGTGATCCGCTGTGATATTGAGCAAAATACCAATATCCGGCCGAAAAGTGTCAATGGTGTCAAGCTGGAAGCTACTGATCTCGAGCACAACCCAGTCAGCCTTTTCTTCTCGGTCCACATAACCGATCAGAGGATTGCCGATATTCCCCCCCACAAATACGGCCATGCCGCATTGAGCCAACATGGTGCCCAGAAGCGATGTGGTTGTGGTTTTGCCGTTGGTTCCGGTAATGGCGATGATCGGATCCCGGATAAATCGGGATGCCAGCTCAATCTCCCCGATAATTGGCGTGCCTTTTCGTCCGGCGTCTATCAAGAAATCGTGGGTATGAGGCACGCCGGGACTTAAAACGATCAGATCCGAAGATTCAAAGCTTTCCCATCGATGCCCGCCAAGCTCGGTTCGAATCCCCATCTGATGCAGCTCAAAGACGGATGAAACAAGCTCCTCTTCGGCGACCATATCAGTAACGGTAACCGCTGCCCCGCGGTGATGTAAAAACCGTGCAGTGGCAAGGCCGGTCACCCCCAGCCCGACGACCAGTACTTTTTTCCGATTCAGATTCATGGCCTCAAACCCTATCTCAGTTTCAACGTGCTGATGGCCACCAATGCCAGCGCAATGGAGATGATCCAGAATCGCACGATCACCTTGGGCTCCGGCCAGCCTTTTAATTCAAAATGGTGATGAAGCGGAGCCATTCGAAATATCCGCCGGCCATGGGTGAGCTTAAAATAGCCCACCTGGAAAATGACGGATAGGGCCTCAATCACAAAAAGGCCTCCCACAAGCGCAAGTAAGATTTCCTGTTTGGTAATGACCGCCACGGTTCCCAGCGCGCCGCCTAACGATAAAGAACCGACATCTCCCATAAAGACCTGAGCAGGATAGGCATTAAACCATAAAAAACCCAGGCCTGCCCCGGCCAGGGCGCCACAAAATACCGTAAGCTCACCACTTCCGGCAACATAGGTGATCTGAAGGTAATCGGCGATCTTGACATGTCCGGCAACATAGCAAAAGACCATATAGGTTACAGCAGCCACAATGGTGGGGCCAATGGCAAGCCCATCAAGGCCGTCTGTAAGATTTACCGCATTGGAAGTGCCGACAATGACAAAGACGGCAAATACGATATATCCCCATCCAAAATCCGGAGAAAAATTTTTAAAAAACGGGAAGGTTACCTGAGTGGAAAAATCGGGATATTGATAAAGAAACGCGCCGGCTGCAAGGGCAATTAATGTTTGAAACAGAAATTTGTTTCGAGCATTCAAGCCCATGCTCTGTTTCTTGACCTGCATGAGATAGTCATCCATGAACCCGATGAGTCCAAAACCAGCCGTCACCCCCAATACCACCCAGATATAGACGTTTCTCAGATTGGCCCACAGGAGTGTAGAAGTCAGAATGGCCACCAGCATCAACGCACCTCCCATCGTGGGCGTTCCGGCTTTTTTCAGGTGGGTTTTGGGACCATCTTCGCGAATATACTGGCCGATCTGAAGATAGCTCAGTTTTTTGATGGCCCAGGGTCCCAGAACAAAGCAGATTAGAAAAGCCGTCAGGCTGGCATAGATCGTTCGGAAAGTAATGTAACGAAATACATTTAAAACCGAAAACGACGTATGAAGTGGATAAAGAAGTAGATACAGCATAGGGTTGTGTCTTTACGGGATTAGGATGAACCTTTAATGGATGAATCCGGGCTGCCAAGGCATTCTGCCCACCTTGTGATATCGTGAACAATTTTTTCCATACCCATTGCCCTGGATCCCTTGATCAAAACCCAGTCTCCTTTTCTGAGACTGCCCTTGAGGTGCTCGCAGATGGCTTGCCGGTCGCCGACAAATATTCGCCCGGAGTCCATTCCCTGGCCTGCAGCACCCTGGGCGACAGCACTTGCGAATCTGCCCGTTGCATACACGGCCGCCATACCCGCAGTTGCAGCGATTTCTCCGACTTTTCTGTGCATTTCAGACGATTCCTTTCCGAGCTCCAGCATGTCCCCGACAACCAGGATACCCCGGTGGCCACCCTTTATTCTTTGAAGCGTTTCAATGGCAGCAGCCATTGAAACCGGATTGGCATTATACGTATCATCCACAAGATGAATTTGTCTTGCGGTTTCAATCACGTTCATCCGGCCCTTGACCGGCTTGAATTTTTCCAGAGCGGCCTTGATTTCATCACCGGACAATCCCAGGACAAAACCAACTGTTGCAGCCGCAAGCGCGTTGGTTGCCATGAATGCGCCGGCTGCGGGAAGTCTGATTTCAACCGTTTCTTCAGGCAGATCCAGGTAAAACGATGTCCCGGAAGATCGGGTTACCACCTGTCTGGCCCTGACCCTGGCGTCGGGATTCAATCCAAAAAAAATCACTGGAACAGAAAGTCGACGTGAAAGTTCCATCATTCTGGGATCATCCATGTTCAGTATCGCCTGACCTTCAGGGTGTAAATGCGCAAAAAGTTCTGCCTTCGCCTGGAAGATTCCCTCGGTTGAAGTAAAATTTTCCAGATGGGCCGTGCCTATTGTGGTAATGACGCCGATATTCGGTTGACAGATCTCGGACAGGCGGTCAATTTCTCCGGAATGATTCATTCCCAATTCCAGTACGGCCCATTCATGTTCCTTTTTCAGGTTCAGAAGGGTCAAGGGAAGACCAATATGATTGTTAAAATTCCCGGCTGTTGAAAGGACGTTGAAACGGCGGCACAGAATATCCGAAGTCATGCTGCGGGTGGTCGTTTTCCCGTTTGATCCGGTAATCGCCACAACCGATACGGAAAAACGACGCCTGTGATAGGCCGCCAGATCCCCTATAGCTCGGGTGGTATCCTTGACCCCGATGCAGGCGATCCCTTTTTGCCGCCATTCAGCAATCGGCAGGGATCCGATCGCATGGATATCAACGAGAATGCCGTTTACACCGCTTTGAACCACATCGGCACAGAATCGATGCGCGTCGTGAATTTCCCCGCGAATGGCAACAAAATATTCAGTTAATGATATCCTTCTGGAATCAATGGCTATTCCTGAAAATTGGACATTTCGGTTCCCGCATATCCATTCCCCGGCGGTTGCCACAAGAATATCGTCTGTTGTCCACTGCATGAAAAAAATCCTGCGCCGGCCATGGCATTCGGAGAGTTAAAAAGACACCCGTTCACAATTTCTCGAATTTTCGATCACCCGTAACCCGCAATCGAAATAAATGGCAATGATTCCTGACCTATTCGAACTTCAGATCAGCTTCTTTTTCCAATGATGTTCACGATGTATCGGTTTTTCTAACAACTCCAGAGCTTTTTGGGCAATCAGCCGATCGTCAAAGGGAAATGTCTGATCGCCAATGACCTGATAGGTTTCATGCCCTTTCCCGGCAATCAGAATCATGTCCCAGTGCCGGGATATTCGAATGGCCAAATCAATGGCCTTGGATCGGTCCGGTTCAACGACATAGCCCCTTGCCGACGGCGATTTGATGGCATCATCGGGATTATAGGGCGGCAGCCCCTGCTTTCGAACGCCTTCCAGAATTTTCTGTATGATATCCATCGGGTCTTCGAATCGGGGATTATCCGACGTAATGATGCATATATTAGCCAGACTTGCTGCAATCTGACCCATAAGAGACCTCTTTTCCCTGTCTCTGTCACCCCCACAGCCAAACACACAAATAATTCTATCCGTTGTCAGGTTTCGTAGCGTCCGGAGCACATTTTCCAATGCATCCGGAGTGTGCGCAAAATCCACAAAGACAAACCGATCCACGCTATTTGGAATGGATTGAAGCCTTCCGGGAATAAATTCAACGGATTCGATTCCGGATCGAATGATGTTCAGGGGCACGCCCAGAGCCAGGCAGGCACCGGCAGCACAAAGCATGTTTTCAACGTTATATTGACCAATCAGTGGCGTTTCAAATTTGAACATGCCTTCGGGAGTCGAAATAACACCTTCCATTCCGGTCTGATCCTCCCGGATAATTTCGGGCCACAAATGGCAACTGTCGTCAAAGCCGACACACAGGGCCGAAGGCAGTTCTTTGAACAGGCGTTTTCCGATGGGATCATCACAGTTAATAACGGCAATGGCCTTGTTTTTTTTGGGACCTTTGGCCAGATGTTCGGTGAAAAGTTTCTTCTTGCTTTGCCAATAATCCTCCATGTTGCCATGAAAATCCAGATGATCCTGAGTCAAATTCGTAAAGACCGCGACATCCATCCAGCACGCGTCAATCCGATTCAGAAAAATAGCATGAGAGGAGGCTTCCATCACCACATGGGTAACCCCATCCGCCAGCATATCCGCCAGGATCCGGTGGAGATCCAGGGATTCCGGCGTGGTCATGGAAAGGTCAAAGACTTTTCTACCATACCGGCAATTCAATGTGCCGATCACTCCTACTGAAAGACCGGCCTGCAACAGGATTTTCTCAATTAAAAACGCGGTGGTGGTTTTGCCGTTCGTACCGGTAATCGCCACAATTTTCAGCTTTCCGGAAGGATTGCCATAAAACTGACTAGACAGAATTGCGAGGGCTTTTCGGCTGTTTTCGACTTCAATATTCCAGACGGTTTTGGCAAGTGGCTTCTGACTGATGACCGCCGTTGCGCCTTGGGATATCGCGGAGTCAATATATTCATGCCCATCGAATTTGAGTCCGGGAATCGCAATAAACAGCCCCCCGGGCTGAACCTCACGGGAATTGAAATGAAGCGAACTGATTTCAGGATCAGGATTTAAACAAATCGGCAACGTACAGGGAACGGAAATGGACTCATGATCGGAATATAAAGATATCCCGCGCACCTGCCGCGGGATAATGGATTCCAGTAATTTTGAAAGTTTCAACCTTTGCCTTCTTTTTCCAGCGAAACCGTCAAACGGTTTGGGATGGTTTGTGGGGAAATATTAAAATACCCCAGCGTTTCCAGCGCAATTCGCTTAAACGCCGGAGCTGCCACGGTTCCACCATAATACCTTTTTTGCGGCTCATCCACAATAACCAAAATAACTGCTTCCGGGTAATCCGCGGGAACAAAGCCGATAAACGAAGAGACATATTTTCCCCTGGCATACATCCCATTCTCGATTTTCTGGGCCGTTCCGGTCTTCCCGCAAACCGTATAGCCTTCCAGCGCCGCATTTACACCGGTTCCTCCGGTAGTGATCACTTCCTTCATCATTTGCCGAACAGTTCGAGCCGTTTCAGAAGAAATCGCGCGGCGCACCGGAGTCGGTTCAATTTTTTTGATAATCTGTCCATTGGCATCGGTGACAGCCTGCACCAGGTGGGGTTTCATCAGAATTCCGCCATTGGCTATAGCGGATGTGGCCGTGATCAACTGAATCGCTGAAACCGATATCCCCTGGCCAAACGCAATGGTTCCGGCATCGATTTTCCGCCATTTGGCATAAGGCGCCAGAACGCCTGTGGTTTCGCCGGCACAGTCGATTCCTGTTTTTTCTCCAAACCCGAAACTTCGAAGATTTTTATAAAGAATTTCCGCTCCCACCGCCTGTCCGACTTTAATAGCACCAATATTGCTGGAATACTTGATGATTTCCTGCACCGTCAGCATTCCATAAGAATGCGTATCATGAACCACATTGGTTCCGACGTGGAACGCCCCGTTTTCGCAGTTGAATACGGTGGTCGGTTTGCAGATTCCAGACTCGATGGCAGCAGCGGCACTGAAAATTTTCATTGTGGACCCAGGTTCAAAAGGATCGGTCAGTGCGCGGCTTCTCAGTTCATGCTTGGGGTATTCCCGGAATGCATTCGGATTATAGGATGGGTAATGGGCAAGAGCCAGAATACCGCCGGTTCTCGGATTCATTACAATTGCCATGCCTGACTTTCCGGAAAACCCCACCACGGCTTCCTCCAGTGCCTTTTCAGTGATGTATTGCACAGCACCGTCAATGGTCAGAACAAGGTTATGCCCATTGGAATTCGAGCCCATGGTTTTTTCAGATTCAAATCTTCGGCCCAGGGCGTCTTTGAGCACTTTAACCCGATCCTCGGTTCCTTGAAGCTCGGCATTGTAAAAATATTCAGCCCCTTCAATTCCTCTTCCGTCCAGGCCACAAAATCCGACCACCTGGGCGCCAAGGAATTTATTCGGATAAAACCGGCTGAATTCCGGCTTTAGAACAATTCCCGGAATATTTAAATCCGCCAACAGCTTGGATTCTTTGGGCGTGATCTGTCGTTTTATCCATATAAACGGTTTGGTTGAATAAAGGTTATTGATCAACTCCCGCCGTTCTATATGTAAAACATCCGAAAGCGCCTTGATCGTTGCGCGAACATCCCTGATTTTTTTCGGATGTGCCCCCACGGAAACCACATCAATGCTTACCGCCATCTTTCGGTTGCTTGCATCAAAGATATCTCCGCGTCTTCCGGAAAACACATCCACTTTTTCATACTGATCCATTGCTTTATCTGCCAGCCATTCGCTGCGAAAAACCTGATAATATATGGCCCTTCCCGCCATCAGAAAGAACAGGGCATACATAATGGATCCCAAAATCCGGATTCGAAACCTCAGCATTTTGCTTTCATCTGTTTTCATGGCAGCACCACCATCTGGTCGTGTGACGGAGGTTCTAATTTCAGTTGCTGCCGAGCAATCGCTGAAATCCGTTCAGGAGACTTCAGCCGTGCAAGCTCGAGCATCAAACTGTTTTGAAGAACCATCTGTTTTCGATTGGCTTCAACATCCTTTGTCATTTCATATCCCAAACGGGTGCATTGCACCCGGCACCAGGCATAAAAGAGAAATTCGGATATAAACAGAACCAGAAGAACAATCCAGATTCCGAGCAGATTCGATTTCTGTTTTTTGGGGGAATCATGGGTCTTCATTTCAGCGTCTCTGTCGAATTTTTGAAAAAACCGTATTTCCACTGCAATGCTTCTCACAGCTTTTCCATAGCACGAAGCCGCGTACTTCTGGCCATGGGATTTTGCTGAATTTCATTTTCAGTGGGCCGCACCGCTTTTGATGTCAGCAGGCGGGCTTTTGGAATCTTGTTGCACACGCACCGGGGAAAGTCCGAAGGGCAAGTGCATTTGGATTGCAATCCACGCATGTGTTGCTTGACCATTCGATCTTCAAGAGAATGAAATGACAGCACACAGAGTCTTCCCCCTGGATTCAATAAATCAGCAGCCTGTTTCAAAAATTCATCGAGTCTTTCAATTTCATGATTTACAGCGATGCGAAGCGCCATAAACACCCGTGTTGCCGGATGAATTTTTGATTTATAGCGTGCAAATGGCGGCACTGCCCCGCTCACGATCTCCGCAAGCTGACAACTGGTAGAAATGGTCCGACGTTTTCGAATTTCAACGATTTTCCGGGCAATCGCCCGTGAATGACGCTCTTCTCCATAACGGAAAAAAAGACCTGCAAGATCTGCCTCATCGAGCCGTTGAATCAATACTTCAGCGGTCGTATCGGATCGCACATCCATTCGCATATCCAGAGGTTCATCGGCTTTAAAGCTGAATCCCCTGCCGCTTTGTGCTAACTGATGAAAGGACAACCCCAGATCCAGAAGCATCCCATCCACAGCAGCTATGTCTAACTGGGACAGGAATTCCGCTGTATGAGCAAAATTGCCATGAAACAAATGCACGTGCTGAAGATAATCCTTTAAAGCGACTTCAGCATGTTGAATGGCATCCGCATCCTGATCAATGCCGATCAGCATGCCGCCGGGAATCATTTTTTCGCAAATCCCCCTGGCGTGACCGCAACCGCCCAGCGTACAGTCGACATAAATCTTTCCCGGTTGACAGTTCAGATAATACGCCACTTCCCGAGGCATTGCTGGAATGTGATGGTAAGGCATGATTAAAGTCCTAATCTGGCAATCTCGTTTCTGACGTCCTCCTTTTTCATATCCGCCTCCATCTTCAGATTCTCGTTGTCCCAGGTTTCCCGCGACCAGATTTCAAAGTGGTCCAAAACACCGACCACAACAATTTCCTTATCCAGCCCAGCGTATTGCCGCAGACTGGGGGGAATCAAAACCCTCTCCTGTTTGTCACAGAGGCATTCATAAGCGCCGCCGATAAACACCCTTCGGAATCTTCGCATGCTTTCGCTTTTTTCAACCAGAGACAAAATGCGGGTTTCAATTTTATGCCACTCCGGAAGGGTATAGGCCACCAGTCCGAGATCCATTCCGGAAACCATCAGCGAGTCAATTCCGCTGGCTTGAATCATATCCCGAAATCTAGCCGGAACAATAATTCTGCCCTTTCCATCAATGGTATGAAAGCTGCTTCCCCGGAACATCCTTTTTCCTCCACTTTACTCCACGAAAATCATACAATTACATTTTTATTAATGTGTCAAGAAAAATTCTATCTATCATCTCTAATAATTTATTATTGTTAATAACGAGATTACCTGGACAGCATAGTGGAGTATTGTGGAGATATAGCAGTGAAGAGGTTGCTTTGAACATTAATTCATAAAAATATGTCTTGCCATCGCCAGGAAATATTTTTTAACTATTTATTATTACTGTAAAAAATAAGTATTGAGTCAGAAGTCAGAATAACAGCGGTAGAAATCATTTTCATATCTGGGTGGGGTGAATGTTCGGGTGACTCATGACCGTTACTCTGTTTTTTTTATCTATGAGAAAAGGCGATGGCACTTGTGAATCCTGACAGCACGATTCAGCATTCGAGTATTGAACTTAATTCAAATTTATAATACTGTTATAATAAGGCTTGACATTTTTCAAAGACTCATATATTTCACAATTCATATATTGAATATAATTTGTATTTATAATTTAATTCATCCATTACATGGTGCTTATTCCCCGTGCTTGGCCAAATCAACGAATCATGATGCTGCTTGTTCCCAACAAAAAACACCATTTCAAGGAACAAGATGCAAATCAATTTTGCGAATAAAACGGCTTTCATATCACCTTACCGGAGGGCACAAATGGATTTTGCATTTACCAGAGAACAACTTCTGTTCAAAAAAGAAGTGGTGAATTTTGCCAGAAAAGAAATCGTTCCCAGAGTCCGGGAACATGATCTGAAGGGAGAATTTGATTTTGAGTCGTTCCGGAAAATGGGCGATTTTGGGATACTGGGTCTTCATTTTCCCGAAACGCTCGGTGGCGGGGGTGCTGATGTCGTAACGACCGTCCTTGCAGGTGAAGCCCTGGGAGAAGCCGGCGTTGATGGGGGATTAACACTGGCTTATGGGGCGCACTCCTTTCTATGCGCGGACACCATTTTCCGTCATTCCACCGAGGCCCAGCGAAAAAAATACATTCCCAGGCTGGCCAGCGGCGAGTGGATCGGCTGCATGGGAGTTTCTGAACCGGATGCCGGCTCTGATGTGGCCTCTTTAAGAACCACCGCTGAAAAACGCGGGGACAAGTACGTGCTGAATGGCGTTAAAATGTGGATCACCAATGGCCCGATTGCCGATGTGGCCGTTGTTTACGCGAAAACCCAACCGGAGCTTCAACATGCCGGCATCTCGGCATTTATTGTTGAAAAGGGAACTCCAGGATTTACTGCCGGGCCGCCTTTGATCAAAATGGGGGTGAGAAGCTCTCACACGTCCGAGCTGATATTTAATAACTGCGAAATACCGGCCGAAAACCTTCTGGGAAAAGAAGGCGAAGGATTTTTAATGGCCATGCAGACCGTGGAATGGGATCGAAGCGCCTTGCTGGCCCCATTTGTCGGCTCCGCGACATACCTTTTAAAAAAATGCTCCCAATACGCCAAGGGCAGGGTTCAGTTTGGAAGACCCATTGCCCAGTTTCAGGCCATCAAGCATAAGCTGGCGGATATTCGCATTTTTGGTGAGGCTGCTCGTGCCCTGGTATACCGGATTGCCTGGTGCAAGGACCAGGGAAGGCCCCTCAATCACCTGGAGGCGGCGGTCGCCAAGCTCTTTGTCGGCGACTGGAGTCTGGGGCCGACCAATGACGCGGTGGTGCTTCACGGCGGATATGGATACACGCACGAATTTGATGTCGAGCGGATTTTCAGAGACAGCCGGCTGGCACCCATTGGCGGCGGCACCTCTGAAATACAGAAAATGATCATTTCCAAACTGATGTAATAGACAAACAGCGGGCATCGAGCCGATACCATTACGTTGACTCTTCAGGCGAACGGCCAGGACAGCGCACGCAAGAAATAGACGGAACCCGACCGCATCGCGTGAGATGAAATTTCTTTCCTGAGTACATGTTGCCTGAAGCACACGAAAGCACGCTGAAAAAGGGGATAATAATATGAATTTTGATTTTTCTTTCGCCGAACAGGCCCTGTTTAAAGATATCCAAGACAGAGTGAAGGGATATGCTGAAGGGAAAAATCTTGAGACTCAAGACCTTTCCCAGGTTAAAGATGCCTTGGCGATTCTGGGGAAAACCCCATACCTGAAACTTGGACTGGATACCCCTAAAGAACTTGGAGGAATCTCCCTGATGGGTGCCATGGAAATCCTGGCCACACTATCCCCCTCCCTTTATCTGTCCGTTGAAATGAGCACGCGTCTTTTCGGCGGCATTGTCGCCACGTGGGGTAACAACGAACAAAAAGAGCGATGGCTGGCTCCCCTGATGAAAGGCCAATCTCTGGGAGCCGTGGCCCTTTCCGAAGATTCTCTGAATGTGGACAATGATCCACTGAAAACCACTGGAACTCAGGATGGAGATCTTCTCAGCATTACCGGAAACAAAACCTACGTGGTCAATGGTCCGGTTGCAGACCAGGTTGCGGTGGCCGGAATGATGAATGGCCAGTTTGCTCTGTTTATTATTGAACAAGGAACCGCTGGTCTTGCAGCCGGCAACCCCTTCAGCACTCTGGGATACGAAGGAGCGGCCATTTCGCGTATTTCGCTGAACAACTGCCGGATATCAATGGATCAGGTCATTGGCCCCTTTGAAGATCGCAGCGTTTTGGATACCCTTCGACTCTGGGAGAACCGAATTATCCTGGGCGCCTCCTTGGGTCTGATGAAGGCCGCATTTGAATCGGCCAGGGATTATGCCAAAACCCACCGAAGTGGTGGAAAGCCGATCATTGCCTACCAGGAAGTGGCCTTCAAGCTTTCAGAAATGCTGACCCTTCTGCAAACTTCTCAGCTTTTTGCGTACCGGGCGGCCTGGACCCTGGAAACAAGCCCGAAAGAGGCGGAATCCCTGATGTGGTGCGCCAAAGTGTTCTGCACCGAAGCGGCGGAAAAAGTATCCGGATACAGTCTTCAGATCCTGGCGGGCTCGGGTTTCATTTCCGGGAATCCCTCTGAAATCGCCTACCGGTGCGCCAAATATGGCCAGATTGCCGGAACATCGACTGAAATTTCCCGTGTAAAAATCGGCGATGCGGCTCTGGGATATCGGTAGACTATATAAAAAGAGTCAGAAGCCAGGCGCCAGAATTCAGAGGTCAAAGGACGACCAAAGTGAAGGCATCTGCTCCGTTCTGATCGAAACAATTATGCTGTTTATTAAAAGAAAGGAAACTAACACTTTTATGACGCAATCCGAACAAACCGAAGCCATTTCAAGAAGTGCTCAGCGAAGACAACGGGAGCGGGAACTGCGCTACCAGACCATACTGCGCGCTTCCGAAACCCTGTTTGCCAGCGAGGGCTATCACAAGACCAGCATGGAACGCATCGCCGACCTGTCCGAGGTTTCGGTTGGAACTGTTTATTTTTATTTTAAGAACAAGGAAGACCTCCTGATACAGCTTCTGGATGAAATCGGATTTGAACTCAGGGGTATGCTCGGCGCGGAATTTCGAAAGGCAGATGTCAGCCTGGATGGATTCAGACGGGCTGGAAAGATTTTTTTCGAGGAATTCTGCCCCAAACATCCGGAACGCATCGCCATCATCTTCAGGGAATCCGTTGGCCAGAGCAGCCTGGTTGAAAACCATCGTAAGCTCATATTTGACCGGCTCATTGCCGATGTTCAGAATGCCTTGATCCGTCTCGGCCAGAACATGAAGGCGGACTTTCCCAGCACGCATTCCGCTGAAGTCATGGCCGTCAGTATCATGGGCATGTTTGAGCGGCTAGCATATCACTATCTGATCTGGCAGGACAGGTCCGGCGAACTGAAAACCATCGGCAAGGACGCAGTAGACTTTATTGTTGGCGGCATTAGCCGGGTAATATGTATTTAAAGGGCGCGCTGCACGTTCATACCACGTGCTCGGATGGCAGACTGACCATCCAGGAAACCGTGGCTGTTTACGAAGCCTTGGGGTTTGATTTCATTGCGCTGACCGACCACGATTATCTGCTTCGGCCGGATTGTTATGCAGCAATCCCCCGGATCCGGACCCGGCTGATCATCTTTACCGGGGTTGAGATGACGGTCTTTGAAAAAGGATACCTCCATATTAGCCGGATTTTCGGGGATCAGGAAACGCTTTACGTGTTCAATCACCCTTCCGAACTGGATTTGCCGATCTCCAAGGTACGGGAACGAATTCAGGCCATTGGCCGACAATTCCCTCTGGATGCTATTGAAATCACTTCAAAGGGTTTCAGGACACCGGAATACGATATCCCGGAAATTCCTTATGTCAAAATCGCCACCGACGATTCCCATACCCGGTTGGGGTGCGGCAGAGCCTGGGTAGAGATGGACTGTTTTCGGGACAAGGATGCGATCATTCGGGCAATTCGCCACGGGGATTTCTGGAATTGCTATTTATAAAGGCATTTTTTCTCTTTCACATATAGGCAGGAGGCAATTATGGCAAGACGCGTGGGAATTTGCGCTGTTGCGCAAACCCCCTATAAACGGGACAACTGGGAGCAGCGCTTTCAGGGCATGGCGCTGGATGTGCTGGAATCGCTACTGAATCAAACAGGCCTGGGTTTTTCGGATAATGGCGGCATCGGCATGAGCATCAGCGTATCGGATGACATCTTTGACGCGCGAACCATTTCGGATAACGCCATGACCGATGTGCTGGGCGCACATTTCGGCTGTGAAGAAAAAATTGCCCAGGAAGGCGCTCAGGCCATATATTACGGACTGGCAGCCATTCAATCCGGACATACGGATATCGTGCTGGTCCTGGGACACTGCAAAGAATCTCAGGCTGCCAGCCGAAACCAGGTCACCCATCTGGCCTTTGATCCGTTTTATACCCGTCCGGTCGGCCTCGATTTTCTGGCTGCCGCCGGACTTCAGGCAAGGGCGTACTGTGAAAAATCCGGAATCACCGATGAGGCACTTGCCAAAATTGTTGTCCGCTCCAGAATGCACGCGGCAAGAAACCTTTATACCCCTGAAGTAGAGGCTGTCGTCCTGGACGAAGTCCTGAAGTCCGCCTTCCTGGCTGACCCCATCCGGCAGCTTCATGCCTACCCGGTTTCAGATGGCGCCGTCGGCATGATCCTTGCCGCGGAAGACCGCGCCAAAGAGCTGACCGATACCCCGGTATGGATTACCGGCGTGGGCAACTGCATAGACAGTTTCTTTCTGGGTGACAGAGACCTGACCTCAAATTTTGCCCTGAAAACCGCGTCCGGGCGGGCTTTTCGAAGAGCCGGCGTAAAAGATCCCAAAAACGCCTTTGACGTGATCGAGGTATCCGATCCCTATGCCTATCAGCTCCCGATGTGGATGGAAGGGCTGGGAATCTGCGATGAAGGCGCCGGCGGAAGATGGCTGGAAAGCGGCGGACCTGACCGGTTTAACGTCAATCCATCCGGTGGAACGCTGGCGGGAAATCCGCTCATCATCGGCGGTCTGGTCCGGACGGCTGAAATCGCCCTTCAATTGAAGGGCCAGGCAGGTGCACACCAGGTTTCAAACGCCCAAAAAGGGCTTAGCCATGGTGTGATGGGACCGGCAGGCCAGTTTCATACGGTTGTCATTCTGGAACGGGATTAAGAGGAGAAAAAACATGAAGAAAAACCGAAATGTCGGCATCATCGGCATTGGACAAACCGTTTACTCCAGTCACAGGGAAGACGTGAACCAGCCGGAAATGATTTTTGAGGCGGTATCGGCTGCGCTTAATCAGGCCGGCCTGACGATGGATGACATCGATTGTGTAATTCACGGCAACATGGAACTCTTTGAGATGGTTCACCAGCCGGATTTATGGCATGTTCTGGGAACCGGCGCTTATGGAAAGGAAACGCTTCGTATCACCACCGGCGGAACCACCGGCGCCACCCTGGTCTGCGCCGCCGATCATCTTGTGGCCTCCGGCCTGCATGATGTGGTGCTTGCCATTGGTTTTGAAAAGCTTCAGGAAGGACACACCACCGGCGGCATCACGAACATGGCTGATCCCCTCTGGGGCAGGCAGCTTCAGACCGGGGCACTGACCGGCATGACTGCCGCGGACCTGATAGAGGAATTCGGCGAAGAGCGGGCCAAGAAAGCAGCCATGACCTACCGGATCCTCATGGACAAGCACGCCATGAAAAATGACAAGGCTCACCGTCGGCTCAGCCTGGAATTTGACCAGGCTGATGATCTGGCCAAAAATTCGCCGGCCCTGGTGGGAGAACTTCGAATGATTCACATGTGTTCGCAAAGCGATGGGGCCTGCGCCATGATTTTCGCCTCCGAGGAAAGGGCCAGAAAACTCTGCCCTCAGCCTGCCTGGATCAAGGATCATATCACGGTTCACCGGGAGGAAATGTTCGGGGTTTTTGGAAATGCGCCGGTTCTGACCACACACCGATACGCCGCGCAGAAGCTTTTTGAGCGAAACGCCATCACAGAGCCACTGAAGGTTATTGACGTGTTTGAAATGTATGACCCGTCCAGCTGGTGGGGCGTGGACTGGCTTCGGGAATTCTTGCTGCTGGAAGGGGACGCCGTCATACGGATGGTGGAAAATCATGACATTGCCGTCACCGGCACTTTTCCGGTCAACCCTTCGGGCGGCGTCATTGCTTCAAACCCGATTGGCGCAACCGCCATGGTTCGCGTGGCCGAAGCCGCGCTTCAGATCATGGGAAAGGCCGGCGATCATCAAGTCCCGAAAACCGTGAATCAGGCAATGGCTTCGGGTTTTGGCGGTACCATGTGGACCGTCCTGTTTCTGCTGACCCGCGGCATCCCCTGGTAACAACCGAACGAAGACCAGAAGCCGGGGAAACCGGAAAATCCGTAGGGGCGGCCAAAAAATATCTTGGCAAACCCGCTCCTACCAAGGTGCCATCATGAACGCAACTTGGAATGATTTTCTCAACTTCTTTCTATCGAAATCTGACAATTATCATTTAATAATGGGAGGTCCCATGAACCTGGGAACTTATCTTGACGCTGCTGTCAGCCGCTATCAAAACGAACCCTATCTTCAGTTTTATGATGAAACCATTTCTTACGAAGCCTTTGGAAATCAGGTCAACATTCTGGCAAACAGCCTGAAGTCTCTGGGATTTCAAAAAGGGGATTTCATCCATGTCCTGGTGCAAAACAGCCCCGGCACGCTGATTGCTTATTTCGCCATTCAGAAAATCGGTGCGGTGGCCGGCCCCGTCAACGGCTGGTGGAAAGCCCCGGAAATCGAATACCTGCTGAACGACTCCAGGGGAAAGGGATTGATCATCGAAGACCAGTACGTTCCGATGCTGAATGAAATCCGCAGCCGCTGCCCACATCTTGAAACCGTCATTGAAGTCGGCGCCTGTTCACATCCCGATCACATTTCGTTTCAGAAATTGCTCCAGGCCGACAATGCCTCTCCGGTTATCTGCCCCTGCGACGATGAGGACATTGCCTATATTTTTTATACTTCCGGAACCACCGGAAACCCCAAGGGCGTGCTGCTGTCCCACCGGAATGTGCTGGCGGATGTTGACGGCGTCACGCAGGCCCTTCAGCTTGAAGAACACCAGACAGTTTTGTGTTTTCTGCCCCTGTTTCATGTCAATGCCATGCTCACCTGCACCTTCAGCCTGGGCATCGGCCTGACCCTTGTCCTCCGGAAAACCTTCAGCGCCAGCGAATTCTGGGAAGTTGTGGATCGCTACAGGGTCAATTTCTGGTCAGCGGTTCCGGCCGTTTATCAGATCCTGCTGACAGACCCCAGCAGACAGAAATATGATCTGAGCTCCCTGAAGTTCGGAATCTGCGGCGCAGCCCCGCTCACCCCGGAAACCTTTAACCGGTTTCAGGAAGCCTTTAATATCCCAATTGTTGAAGGATACGGCCTCACCGAGGTCACTTGCGTCAGCACCCTGAACCCAAGGGATGGGATCCGCAAGGTTGGCTCCATTGGACTGGCCCTACCGGGCCAGATCGTCAAAATCGTTGATGAAGCCGGAGGCGAACTTGCTCCCCATCAGACGGGTGAAATCGTTATCGGCGGGGATGCGGTCATGAAAGGCTATTTCAACCGGCCCCAGGAGACCGAGGAGGCGATTGTTAACGGATTTCTTCATACCGGAGATGTGGGCTACAAGGACGAAGACGGCTATGTCTTCATTGTGGACCGGATCAAGGACATGGTGATCCGCGGTGGTGAAAACATTTATCCCAAGGAAATCGACAATCTGCTGGCCACCCATCCCAAGATTCAGGAGGCCGCAACCATCGGCGTTCCGGATGCCATTCTGGGTGAGGAAGTCAAGGTCTATGTCATCCCTTTGGATGAGAGCCTGACTGAAGAGGAAATCGTGGAATTCTGCCGCAAGAATCTGGCTGGTTTCAAGGTCCCCAAATATGTTGAAATTTTGGATCAGGACTTGCCGCGAAGCCCGATCGGAAAAGTGCTGAAAAAAGATCTTCGCAAATGGGGGCTGGAACCCAGAGCGAAAAAAAGCAACGCCCCGGAGGTAACGGTTGCCGATATTTTCGGAACCATGAAGTCCCGCGTCAACCCGGACGGGGTCAAAGACATCACCGCCAATTACGGCTATGTCATCACCGGCTCAGGCGGCGGCAACTGGACCGTTTCCGTCAAAGACGGTGCCGTAAAAGTCCTGGAAGGCCTGCATGACCCGCAGGTCACCACTACCATCTCGGCAAGGGACTGGATTGATATTACCCTGGGAAAACTGGATGGCATGACAGCCTTTACCTCCGATCGCCTCAAGGTCGAAGGAGACCTGGGCCTTCTCACCAAAGCCACCCGTTTCTTCAAAAAATACACACCAGCCGGAAAGCCGGAAGAAAAGCCGGAAGAGCTGATCGTCCTCAAACAGGTGCTGTCCATCTCCCAGCGGTTTGCCACAGGCCCTGTCATGGGGAAATTCCTGAATGCCCTGAAAGATAAAAAGATCCTGGCCAACAAATGCCCTCAATGCAATAGACTTCAGCTTCCTCCCCGGGAAGTCTGCGCAGAATGCCAAATACGGGCAACCGTTTGGGTCGAAGTCGGACCCGAGGGCGTTATCGCCACTCCGGATATCACCTATTATGCCAGCCCCGACCCCCTGACTGGAGAAAGCCGGGAAACTCCCTATATTTCCGCGCACTTCCTTCTGGACGGCTGCAAGGATCATGAGACATTCTGGCATGAGTTGAAAGCCTCGGATATCGGCCGGGCCCAAAAAGGGGCCCAGGTGCGGCCCGTCTGGAACGACAAGCGCACCGGCACCGTGAACGACATTCTTTATTTTGAGATCATCGATTAAGGAGAGACCATGCAATCAGACTGCTTTGTCGTGGAAGGCAAACTGGCCCTTCCCTATCAATATTTTGCCGGAAAAACCGGAAGCCGGTTTTTGATCGCCCTTCGGGATGAAAAAAAGATCATGGGCGTCAAATGTCCCACCTGTGACAAAGTCTTTGTGCCACCCCGCTCGACCTGCGAAAAATGTTTTACTCTACTCACAGACAACTGGGTGGAACTTAAACCGTTCGGGACTGTAACCAATTTTACCATTATCCGTTATGAAGAGCCTTATCAGCCCATAAAACCGCCGTATATTCTGGCACAGATCCGGCTTGACGGCGCAGACACCCCCCTGACACACATTATCAAGGGCATTCCCATCAGCCAGATGAAAACCGGCCTCAAGGTCAAGGCCATCTTTGCCAAAAAGACCACGTCCACCCTCATGGACATCGACCACTTCCGGCCCGATGAAAAATTCAAAATGGAACTGGGCTATACTTTTGACGAACTGGAAATCGGCATGTCCGCCTCGTTTACCAAGACCATTTCCGAAACCGATGTTTACCTGTTCGCCGGAATTTCAGGAGATTTCAACCCCATGCACCTGAACGAGGAATTTGCAAAGAAAACGCCATTTGGTACACGAATCGCCCACGGTGCCCTTCCCCAATGCTTGATTGCACCGGTTCTGGGCATGAAACTGCCAGGACTTGGCACCGTTGCCCTTGAAATCAATACCCGTTTCAGAGCCCCAACGTATTTTGGCGACACCATTACCGCAACCGGTGAAATTATCGAAAAAATCGAAAAGAAACGGTGGGTGCGTATGGCGCTTTCCTGGACCAACCAGAAAGGGGAGCTCGTGGCCGAAGGCTCTGCCCTGGTCATTCCGCCTGCTTCTTTACCCGAGTAAACCGTCATGAACCGGGCATGATGCTTTAACTCAATCACATCATAAAAAAACAGCACTTTTACATAGACAATCAGGACACGCCATGACATATGAATTCAAGGCTCAATCCGGGTTTCAGGAATATTTTGGCAAATCGCATCAACTGGTTCGCCGTTCTGTCAAAGAGTTTGTAACCGGAGAAATCACGCCATTTATTGAGGCGTGGGAAGAAGCCGGTGAGTTTCCCCGCGATATTTACAAAAAAGCCTCTGATATCGGGATTCTGGGAACCGGCTATCCGGAAGCTTATGGCGGAACCCCAGGGGACATTTTTTTCCAGATCGCTGTCTGGGAAGAGCTGATGCGCTCCGGGTCCGGTGGATTTGTGGCCAGCCTGGGATCACTGAACATCGCCCTTCCGCCGATCGTCAGAATGGGCACGGAAGAACAGAAAAACCGTTTTTTACCGCCGGTTCTGGCCGGAGAAAAGATTGCGGCTCTGGCCATTACCGAGCCAAGCGGCGGCTCGGATGTAGCAAATCTTCAGACCACGGCGGTCCGGGACGGCGACCATTATGTCGTCAACGGCGGCAAGGCATTTATTACCAGCGGCTGCCGGGCCGATCAGATCACCTGTGCAGTCCGAACCGGAGAAGAAGGCGCGCATGGCATCAGCTTACTTGTCATCGAATCCAAAACTCCGGGCTATTCCATATCCGAAAAATTGAAAAAGACCGGGTGGTGGTCATCGGATACGGCGCAGATTTATTTTGACAACTGCAGGGTTCCGGTGGACAATTTGCTGGGAGAGGAGAACCAGGGGTTTTATGGCATCATGGGAAATTTTCAGTCCGAACGGCTCCAACTGGCAATCATCGCCAACATGACAGCCCAGCTTGCGCTGGAGGCTTCCCTTCAATATTCAAAAGAGCGGAAGGCTTTTGGCAAATCCCTCAAATCCTTTCAGGTCACCCGGCACAAGCTGGCGGATATGGCGACCATGGTTGAAGTCAGCCGGGAATTTACTTATCGGGTAGCCGCCAAGATCGATGCCGGCATGGACCAGATCAAGGAAATCTCCATGGCCAAGAACTTTGCCTGCAACGTCAGCGACAAGGTCACATATGATGCGGTTCAGATTTTTGGCGGTTACGGGTTCATGAGAGGGTATCTGGTCGAGCGGCTTTACCGGGACAATCGGATTCTTTCCATTGGCGGCGGAACAACCGAAATCATGAAGGAGATCATCTCCAGGTTTATTCTATAACAGTCACAACTTGTATAAGCTAAAGACTGAATGTGGTGTTAAAAACCTCCAGTCTTTTGCCTATCCGTAAGGACATCAGGAGAACATACAAAATGGCACAGGAAATATCGGATCGACGGGACATGGATTTTGTCCTCTATGAGCAACTTGAAGTAGAAAAACTGATCAAACATGAGAAATTTTCCGGATTTAATCGAAAAACCTTCGATTTGATATTAAGCGAGGCCAGAAACCTGGCGATTAAAGAGCTATTGCCCATTAACGCCGCAGGAGACCGGGAAGGATGCCGATTTGAAAACGGCGTCGTTAAGGTGCCGGAATCCTTTCACCGGGCATTCAAACTGTACCGGGAAGGCGAATGGATTGCGATGATGGATGATCCCGAGGTCGGCGGCCAGGGGTTGCCACTCACCGTATCACTGGCCATAGCCGAATATTTCAACGGCGCCAACTGCGCTTTTGGCATGTATCCCGGCCTTTGCCACGGGGCCGGCAAACTCGTCGAAGTCTTCGGAACCCAGCCACAGAAAGATCTGTTCCTCAAAAACATGTACGCCGGAAAATGGGGCGGATCCATGCTGCTGACCGAACCTCAGGCAGGCTCTGATGTCGGCGCCCTGACCACTTCAGCAGTCAGGAATCCGGATGGGACCTTCAGCATCACGGGAAATAAGATTTTTATCACCGGAGGCGAGCAGAATCTCACCGAAAACATCATTCATCCGGTCCTGGCCCGCATTGAAGGCGCGCCTGCCGGAACACGGGGAATTTCCCTTTTCATCGTTCCCAAGATATGGGTCAATGATGACGGAAGCCTGGGCGAACCCAACGATGTCGTGTGCACCGGCATCGAAGAGAAAATGGGGATTCACGGCAGCGCCACCTGCAGTCTGACCCTTGGGGGAAAGGGCAAATGCCGGGGCTTTCTTCTGGGAGAAGAAAACAAGGGAATGAAGGCCATGTTTCACATGATGAATGAAGCCAGGCTGGGGGTTGGCCTTCAGGGGTTTTCAATGGCCAGCGCCGCCTATATGCATGCGCTGAATTACGCCAGGGAGAGGATTCAGGGGAAAAGTCTGCTGTCCATGATGGATCCGGCTGCCCCCTCGACTGCCATCATCAACCACCCGGATGTCCGCAGAATGCTGTTATGGATGAAGGCCAATGTGGACGGCATGCGCAGCTTTCTTTATTATGTCGGTACCTGTTTTGACCGGGTGGCGACTTCGAGTGAACCGGAAACCAAAGACCGCTATCAGGGGCTGATCGAAGTCCTGACGCCGATAATCAAGTCGTATTGCACGGACAGGGCCTTTGAAGTCTGCACCCAGGCAGTTCAGGTTTATGGCGGATATGGCTATACCCAGGAATATCCGGTTGAACAGCTCCTTCGCGACTGTAAAATCACCAGCCTATACGAAGGCACCAACGGCATCCAGGCCATGGACTTTCTGGGCAGAAAACTGGGGATGAAAAAAGGCAAATATTTCATGAGCCTTCTGGAAGAAATTCAAAAAACCATTACAGCAGCCAGATCCTTTCCAGTGCTGGAACCCCTGGCAGAGCAAATGGAAAAAGGGGTGAATCAACTTGGCGAAGTCGCCATGACCCTGGGGATGAATGCCATGTCCCCAAAGGTGATGACGGCATTTTCCTTTGCACAGCCATTTCTTGAAGTCACAGGCGATGTCATCATGGCCTGGATGCATCTGTGGCGTGCAACCGTCGCCGCTCCAAAACTGGAAAAGCTTGCCGGAAGCTTGGATGAAGCAGCCCGAAAAAAAGCTGTACAGGATAACAAACAAGCTGTATTTTACGAAGGAGAGCTTCAATGCGCCGAATACTACCTGCATTCGGTTCTTCCCGGAACATTAGGCAGGATGAAGGCCATTACAATTGGCAGCAGCGCAGCCATGGACATGCCGGACGCTGCCTTTGGTTGATTATTGCTTAAAAACCACGAGATGATGAATGATGAGCGAAAATACAAATGATTTCTGGCAGAGCCATTCCCTGAAATATCTGGAAATGGCTTTTCGAACCGACCGGTGCGAGATCCTCGCCGCCCCGGACGGGTATGGAAAAAAAACAGGCGATTGCGGGGATACAACCGAAATCTTTCTCAAAACCCGTGGAGAGACCATTGAAACCGTCTCGTTTCATACCACGGGGTGCATGAATACGACTGCCTGCGCCAATACGGTTGTCTTTCTTGTCGAAGGAAAAACGGTTGGCGAGGCATGGGAAATTGCCCCTGAAGCGGTTGCCGAATACCTCGAAACACTTCCCGAAGATCACTTTCATTGTGCGGAGTTGGCTGTCGGGGCGCTGTATCTGGCACTTTCCAATTACAACGAGCTTCAACGCTCCCCCTGGAAAAAATCATATCAAACCCGCTCAAAAAATTGATTTATTTTATAACCATTCACATTAGTCCTTGATTTTAATCACAACAATCGCTATCAGTCCATAATGGGCGTTGACAATCGCGGCAGATGCTTACTGCCGCGATTGTCAAAAACTGACTTTTTTTTGATATTGCCCCTTCAGGGCGGGATATTGTGAAGGATTTTATTAGGAGGCTGATATGCAACTGACCATCACCAAAGCAGACCGTTTAAAGGCAAAGCCTGATGTTTCCAATCCACTGGCATTTGGAACCATTTTTACGGATCACATGTTCAACATGGATTACCATCCGGACAAAGGATGGTACAATCCCCGGATTGAACCCTATGCGCCGATTCAAATGGATCCGGCCACAATGGTGCTTCACTACGGCCAGGCAGTATTCGAAGGACTCAAAGCTTACCGAACCAGCTCAGGCGTTATTCAGCTTTTCCGGCCCAGGGACAATTACAAGCGACTGAACCGCTCATCCCATCTGCTGTGCATTCCTGAAATTGATGAGGCCTTTGGGGTAGAGGCGTTAAAAGAACTGATCCGATTGGAAAAAGACTGGGTTCCCGGAGCACCCGGCACCTCTTTGTATATCCGGCCCACGATCATTGCCACAGACCCGTTTCTGGGCGTACGGGCATCTTACACCTACCGGTTTTTTGTCATTCTGTCGCCGGTTGGGGCTTATTATTCCGCCGGGTTCAATCCCGTCAAAATATGGGTCACCCGCAATCATGTCCGGGCAGTGCGCGGCGGCGTCGGTGAAGCCAAAACACCGGGCAATTATGCAGCCAGCCTGTTTGCGGCGGATGTCGCCCACAAAAAAGGCTATACGCAGGTGTTGTGGCTGGATGGGGTGGAGCAGAAATATGTTGAAGAAGTCGGCGCTATGAACATCTTTTTTGTGATTGACGGCGAGATCATCACGCCTGCCTTAAATGGCAGCATTTTGCCGGGCATTACCCGGAATTCCGTTCTGGCACTCTCCAAATCCTGGGGGCTCAAAACAGCCGAGCGCCAGATCAGCATCGACGAGGTGATGGCCGCCCATGCTTCCGGAAAATTGCAGGAGATTTTCGGTTCCGGCACGGCCGCCGTCATTTCACCCGTAGGCGAACTCAAATGCGGCGAGCAGGTCATTTCGATCGGAGATGGAACGGTCGGGCCAATCGCTAACAAATTGTATAAAGCCATGACCGATATCCAGTATGGCAAGGCCCCGGACACCATGGGGTGGATTGAAGGAATCGGATGACAGTGGGCAAATGACTGATGACAGTCGACGGACGGCGGAGAAAATCTGTCATCTGTTGTCTGGCATCTGGCATCCGCCGTCTATCTTCCGTTATACATAGATCAGAGGAGCATTCAATATCATGGCTGTTGAATCTGGACATCTTCCCGCATTTATCACAAAAATGAAAACAGCCGGGCTTCAGCCCGTTGTAATAGACACTTTTGCCTGGTACTACGAACAAGTGTTGAACGGGGATAAAGGATTGATATTCAATAAAGATATTCGGCCGGTTGAAACCCGTGAAATCGCCGATGCCGCTCAATTTGATTCTTTTGCCAACGCAGGCAAAAAGGCGCTTCCGCACGCGGTCATGATTGTTTTGAACGGCGGACTGGGAACAAGCATGGGCCTTACTTGCGCCAAATCCCTGCTGGAGGCCCGGGACGGAAAATCTTTCCTGGAAATCATTGTCCAGCAGGCTGAGATCCGCCAAATCCGCCTGGCATTAATGAACAGCTTCAATACCCATGCAGATACGCAGGCAACCTTGAATCTGCTCAGCCTTCAGCAGTTTCCGCTGTTGTTTGTCCAGAACAAGTTTCCCAAGATCCTGCAAAGCGATTTTTCACCGGCCATCTGGCCAAAAAATCCGGACATGGAATGGAATCCCCCGGGACATGGGGATATTTATACCGCCCTCTACACCTCCGGCGTTCTGGACCAATTGTTGAAAGAAGGGGTTCGATACGCCTTCATAGCCAATTCGGACAATCTTGGCGCCACAATGGATGAAACCCTGTTGGGATATTTTTCTGAAAAAGCGCTCCCGTTCATGATGGAAGTGTCGCTTCGGACCCCCGTGGATTTTAAAGGCGGACATCTGGCGTTTCACCGGGACGGAAGACTTATCTTGCGCGAAGTTGCCCAGTGTCCGGATGATGAACTGGATATCAGCAGAGACATTACCCGTTATCGGTATTTTAATACCAACAACATCTGGGTCAACCTGGAATATGTCAAAAAACTGATTGATACCCAGAAAAATGTTCGACTACCCATGATCCTGAATCCCAAGTCTCTGAATCCCCGTGACAACAAAAGTCCCGCCGTCTACCAGATTGAAACAGCCATGGGATCGGCCATCTCGCTTTTTGAAAGTGCGGCCGCCGTCATTGTCCCCAGATCCCGCTTTTATCCGGTCAAAAAATGCAACGAGCTTCTGGCCATTCGATCGGATTGTTTTACCTATTCCGACGTCTGCGGTCTTGAAGTAAACCCGGAACGCCGGCTCGACCAGATTCAAATTGACCTGGATTCCAATTATTTCGGCAAGATTGATGAATTCGGGAAAAGATTCCCCTATGGCCCCCCGTCTCTGATTCACTGCGAATCGCTGACGATAAGAGGTGATGTTTTTTTTGGGAATCATGTTACCCTGAAAGGCAACGTCGTTATTCAGAACTCCGGCAGCCTGCCGGCGACAGTTCCAGATGAGACCGTCATCGAAGGGACAATCTCCTTATAGCCCAACCAGCTCGACACCTGATTTCGGAGTGAATGACTTCCATCCGTAGGGTTACGGTTCCATTAAGAATTCGACTTCGGCTTTTTGAAATTATCCGGGAGTCCGCTTTGTCATTACTGAAAAAGGGGAAAAACATCACGATGTCCGATATGCCAAAACCCTCTCAAGAAAATCGCGGGTTTATTTTACGGGTTAATTTATCCACCGCAGTCATTTCCAGGGAAGCTTTGGATGCGAAAGTCGCCAGGGACTTTATCGGCGGAAGGGGACTGGGGATTTATTATTTACTCAAGGAAGTGAACCCACTCTGCGATCCCCTGGGACCTGAAAACAAAATGATCCTGGCCTGCGGCCCCCTGACCGGAACCCAGGCGCCTACCGGCGCCAGATACATGATTACCACCAAATCTCCATTGACCGGCGCCATTACCTGCGCTAATTCCGGTGGAAATTTTCCGGCGGAACTCAGAAAAACAGGCTGTGATGCCATTATTCTTGAGGGAAAATCTTCAAAACCGGTGTACCTCTGGATAAACGGAGAGCAGGCAGAACTGCGCCCTGCTGCACATATCTGGGGAAAAACCACCCATGAAGCCGACGATTTGTTAAAATCGGAAACCGACGAAAAAGCCAAAACATCGGTGATCGGCCCTGCCGGAGAGAATCTGTCGTTGATCGCATCCATCATGAATGACAGGGACAGAGCTGCCGGGCGCGGGGGCGTAGGTGCGGTGATGGGCAGTAAAAACCTTAAAGGCATCGTGGTTCGAGGAAAATTCGATGTCCCGCTGGCGGATGAAGCTGCTTTTAAGGCTGTCAGCAACCGATACCGGGACAAATTCAAAGATGCCACTCGCGTGAATCCGCCGGCTTTAAGGGTTCACGGAACCGCCATAACGGTTGTGGGAACCCAAAATTTCGGCGTTTTTCCCACGCATAATTTCCAGCAGGGAACCTTCGACGGATGGGAATCCATTTATGGAGAAACGCTCACCCGAAAATATCTGATCAAGGCAAGGCCCTGTTTCAGTTGCCCCATTGCCTGCGGACGGGTCACCCGCATTCCCGACGGCCCCTATCAGGGCGAGGGCGAAGGGCCGGAGTATGAAACGGTTTATGCCCTGGGATCCGACTGCGGAGTCAGCGACCTGGCGGCCCTGACCAAGGCCAACTATCTTTGCAATGAGCTGGGCCTGGATACCATCAGCATGGGGTCAGCCATTGCCTGCACCATGGAACTCGTTGAGAAAGGATTTTTGCCGGTTGCTGATATCGGACGTTCATTGGCGTGGGGAGATGGGGAAGCCGTGGTATCTCTGGTTCGCCAGACCGCATATCGGGAAGGCTTTGGCAACACTCTGGCCGAAGGCAGCCTGAGACTGGCCTCCCGATACGGCCATCCGGAACTGGCCATGGTATCCAAGGGAATGGACTTTGCGGGCTATGATCCCAGGGGCGCGCAGGGAATGGGACTGAATTATGCCACTTCACCCATCGGCGCCTCACATATGCGCGGAGATACGGCATACTGCGAGCTTCTGGGCGTTCCCCATCCCGTTGATCCCCATTCCTGGGAGGACAAATCCGAGATGGTCGCCAGATGGCAAAATATTTTTGCCATCATTGACGCTGCCGGTCTTTGCGTATTTTTTACGGTTCGGTATCTGGTAGAACCCACCCTGAACCTTCGTCCGACAGGCATTATGGAACTGTTAAACGCCGCTACCGGCGCCGATTATACCCTGGAAGAGCTTGAAACCGCGGGAGAGCGTATTTTTAATGCCGAAAGGCTGTTTATCAACCGGGCCGGGTTTGACCGGAAGCAGGATAGCCTTCCCCCGCGAATGACAGATGAGCCCATGCCAGCCGGCCCATCAAAAGGAAAGGTCTGTCATCTGGAAGAGATGCTGGATCCCTATTACCGTTTCAGGGGATGGACACCGAATGGTGTTCCAACCGCCGAAAAATTAGCCGGGCTGGGACTGGCACAGATCGGTTAACGCATCTTTCAGGTCAGGGAATTTGAAGACAAAGCCGGAGGCGAGCAGTTTTTCAGGAGCGGCACGCTGGCTGGCCAAAAGCGTATCGGCAAATCCCCCTAAAATGAGTCGAAGCGCAAATGAAGGCGCCGGAATGACAGCCGGTCTGCCAAGCACGACTCCCAGGGTCCTTGCCAGCTCCCCGCTGGTAACCGGAGCGGGCGAGCAGAGATTCACCGGCCCCTGAATCTTTGTGTTTTCCAGCATAAACATCAGGCCGGCCAGCAAGTCCGCAATATGTATCCAGGAAAACCATTGCCGCCCGCTGCCCATCGGCCCACCGACAAACCACTTAAATGGCGTAATCATCTGCTTCAGCGCCCCGCCGGATCTTCCCAGCACTACGCCAAAGCGTGCAGCAACGACCCGGACGTTCTTTTTCTCCGCCTCAAACGCCTCGTGTTCCCAGTCTTTTCCCACCTTGGACAAAAAATCCTTGCCGCAGGGCTCGGCTTCCGAAAGAATGTCTTCGCCCCTGCTGCCATAATAGCCGACCGCGGATGTGCTGATCAGGGTCTGGGGCCGATCGCCGGTCATTCCCTCGACAACATGGCGGGTGGTAAGAATGCGGCTGTCGTATATCTGCTGCTTGTAAGCGGGCGTCCAGCGTTGAAAAATGGACGTTCCCGCCAGATTGATCACCATATCCACATCCTTCAGCGCATCCTGCCAGGAACCTTTTTGGGTCGTATCCGCGGAAATCGCATGAAAATGCCCGGAACGAACGTCAGACACCGAGGAGCGACCGATAACGGTGACTTCATGCTCGTTTTGCAGCAACTGCCGTGTCAGATAAGATCCGACAAACCCGGTTCCGCCGGTTATCAGGAATTTCATCATGGGCCTCCTTTGACGATTAAACGAATGAAGTCAGCAGTCGGGGTTCCTTTTCAGGCAGATAGGAGTCATGTTTATCAGAAAAAATCCCGGTTCATTCTTAGGCAGCGTTATGGCCGACTGGTTGTGACAGGCTACCCAATATTGAACATACCGGATTCGATATACGGCAAATCCTCGACATCGATGGCATGGACGATGTCTTTGTTCAGCCTCAGTTTCATCTCCTGAACCACGGCCCGTTTTTTATTTACAGATTTTGCAAAAGACAAGGTCTGCGGCATCAGATCCTGCATGGAACAGGCCTGGGTAATGATATGATGCTGTTCGCACACAGCCGCTGTCAGGCGATTTCCCGTATATTCCATTTCTTCGAGTTTATACATGGGGATGGCCTTTTTTAGCAAGGCATTCATGCCAGGCATAAAAGGGATCCCCAGATCCACTTCCGGAAAGCAGAAAAACCCCCTGTCCGAGCGCATGAACCGGAAGTCGAACGCGCAGCACAGAATGGCGCCGCCTGCAAAGGCATGGCCGCTGATCGCGGCAACGGTCACCAGAGGATAGGTAACAATGCGTTTAAATAACCGGTTTAACAGATGGAAAAATGCTTTCGCTCCCTGAACATCCCCTTTCTGAATGACCGGAACCAGCCACTCCAGGTCAATGCCATTGGAAAAAATCTTTTCATGAGATGATGTCACCACAAGCGTTGTGGATTCGGTTTTGCTTTCGACTTCATCCAGAACAGATAAAAAATTTTGTAAAAAAGATGGATTGAAGTGATTCTCTCCGCTGTTCAGAGTGACAACCGCCACATGTCCATCCACAATATAGTCAATCACCGCCATTGTTTTTCTCCCATCCCACATAAATCAAGCAATAACAATCCGTTATTGCTTGATGCTTTCAAAGAACGATGGATCGATCTTAAAAAATCGATCATCTGAAAACAGCCTTCGCATCAAATCGTCACGAATTCTGAAGCTTACAATCCTGATCCCATTCCGGGCATGCCGTTTTCACGTCCGTCGTGTATTTCAGCATGCACTCACCGCATTCCAGATCGATATTCGGGACATTTCCATATCGCGCTTTAATTTCTTCCGGCGACAGGACGGTTAAACCCGAACAGCCACATTTGGGACAGGATGATTGAATCGTATATCGTTTTTTTGACATGACTTGATTCCTTTCTGATGAAATTGTGTTTCAATGAATCACGGTTACCGTGAAAATACCGTAGCCACAGATGCGTAAAGATAAATAAGAAAGTCCTCTGATCTGTCTGAATCCTTGCTGATCAATAGTTTTAGTTTCATTGCCGTGAGATGAGGCGATCACCAACGCTGGTCACATACTTACGGTTCTTAATCTCAGAATCCATAATCAATTGTCAATAAGAAACCGCTGTATATGCTGGCGAAGCTTTGCCGGTCTTGACACCACCGGCGCCGCGGATGTAGCGGGGGTTACACGTGTCATGATTTCTACTGCTCGGCGCAACCTGCCTGCTCATGAATAATTTTGATGATAACAAGCGTCACATCGTCCTCTTTTTTTAGCGGATAGCGAAACTGCTCCAGATCGCTCATTATGTTATGAACGATTTCAGCAGCCGAAGATTCGGCATGGCTTCTGATGATGTCCTTCAGCCTGTCCTTTCCGAACATCTCCCCTTCAGGATTGTGCGTCTCCCATATACCATCCGTTCCGATGATCAATGCTTGTCCGGGAAGCACACCCATTTCGGACTGAACATAACCGGCGTCGTCAAAAATCCCCAGGGCAATTCCTTTTCCTTTCAACGCCTGAAACTGTCCGGTATGTGTGTCGAAAAGAAAGGCAGGATCATGCCCGGCATTGACCCAACGCAGTTGAAGCGAGGCCCGGTCCAATTCGCCATAAAACAGGGTCATGAACTGGCCGGAATCTTCAACATCCCGGGACAACTGGTGGTTAACATCGGAAATCACCTGCGCGGGGCTGCCGGACATCGACGATCGCATGCGCAGCAATGCACGGGCCGTTGTCATGACCAGGGCCGACGGGACGCCATGATCCGAAACATCTCCAACCACAACGCTGAGCCTCTCCGGTGTGGACAAATCCGGTATATAGATATCGAAATAATCCCCGCCCGTCTCATCGCAATAACTGCAGGCACCGGCCATATCGATGCCACGTATCCGGGGAAGAGTTTTCGGCAGAAGATTCTGCTGAACCTCCATGGCCATGTTTAGAGACTGCTGAATACGAGAACGTTCCCTGAGAACATCCACCATTTTATTGAAATTTTCCGCCATCGCTCCCAGTTCATCATTGGATCTGACCAGAACCGAAGCCGTCAAATCGCCGTTTTCAACACGGGTCATGGCTTTTTCGATATCCCTGATGGGATCGACAATACTGATGGCAAACTGACGGGAAAGCACAATCGATGCGGATATTCCAATGACCACCAAAAAAATTGTCAGGTTCAACATACTGTTCAAAACTTCCTGCAGATCCATCAAGGCCATCATGTGAACCTTGTTGTAGGTAAGAAGCGCCATCAGCCCCAGCGGTAAAATGCTGGTCAAGAAAAAGGTGATCAGCATCCGCATTCTCAGTTTTAACTGGTATGCGTCCGGCGTTTTCACCATACCGCCATCCGGGAAAAAATAGGGGCGGATCTTTCGGCAATGGGTTTCCGTTGTAAACAGAATGACCGCACTGGTCACCAGTCCTGCAAGAGCTGTCCCCCCGAAAACACGTGCCGCATGCTTCATGCTTTCCGAAATCGCCTCTCCTTCCGGAGGGGTCAATATTCGAAAAAATGCCATCAACAGGGAGGCAAGCCCCCACATCAGCAGTGAAATACCGGCAGAGATATAAGGCAGATTTAGAATCTGGCGCTGGGCTTTTTTTTGCAAATCCATTGGGGCATCATGTCCCAGGCGGAGAATATGAATATACTCCATGAGATTTTTTTTCCATCGATATTGATATCGCATCCCGATCATGATCAATAAAATAGTAACAATTACAGGGATAACAAAGGCATCATAAAGGGTAGGAAGAGACCCTGTCGACTCGAAATTATAAAAATAGAAAATGCAGAGACCCGCGCCTATGGCATTGGCCCCAACATTAAGCATTTTGAAGCTGCGCCATTCACAGTCACTGAATGACGGGTTTCCTATAGATGCAGACGATATATTTTCAGTCATGGGAACCTCGGAACAGAAAAAAAAACAATTATCCGGATAAGAATTTCATTGGCATGCGCGATCGTATTTCAGCCTACCGTCACGTCAGTGTTGTGTCAAGCCCTTGTTAATGATATGATAAAAGTTTGTAATTTTTGGTTTTGTTGAGCAACAGACCCATAGGGATATGGAGCGGATCCGGCAAGCTTTCGTCTAAGATATTAAATCTATAGATACACTCTGCCATGACTGAACTGCATGGAACGAGGCTCATGGATTTGCTACGGCCAGGTTCCGTAAACACTGAAACCTGGGGCTGGCAGACATTTGAAAAAACCTTATATGACCGAAACATTGGGAGAAGCAGTTTATGCAGAACTACACCGGTAGCCGGACTCATCAGACATTCTGGCGCCGTACGTTTGCCATGGGTCTGTTGGCATTCACAGCCTTGTTTGCCGATGGATTCATCCTGGGGGGCAACAGCCTGGCTTCCCTTGAAGACCGCGGCACCAACCCCGCCGCATCAGTCACCGAAAATCACCGGCCAGAAGATCTTTTAGCGATTGAAACCACCATCAATACAGAAACCCTGAGCAATGCGGAATTGAAAGCCAGTCTCGACCAGGCAGAAAAATTCAAAAAGGCGCTTACTGCGGAAGCAGTGTATAATGTTCAGTTGTCGGCATACGGAAATATTCTCCTGCTGCCCCAGACCTCTGCGGCGGATTTGGAAAAAGCCAGGATTGACACCCTGAACGCACGTGACGCCATCGATAACAAACTGAAGGAGATTTCCGATAAATCAGGCCCGTTCAACCAAATGTTGAATCAGACCCGGGAACAGCTCAGCCTAAATGAAAAGCAGTTGGCGGATATCAGTGCAACCAGCCAGGTTGATCCGGTAACCGGCGCTTTGAAAAAAAATCTTCAAACCCTGATTACCCTGTTGACAGCCAAACAAAAACGCATTGAGAAAATCCTTGACATCTATCAGCCGTTGAAGCTGCAACTCGATGAAACCCGAACCGCAATTTCCGACCTATCAGAAAAACTGAACCGTCAGATTACCATGAAAAAGAAGGAAGCGCTCTTCCAGCGTAGCGCTTCGCCGCTTCTGGCTCTGAATGTCATGCAGATTAAAACTGAAATATCGGCCATTTTCGACAAGACATGGAAGATATTGTCTGCTGATTGCTGGACATTATGCACCCGGTCGTTCTGGGAATCCGCAGGCCATAAGTTATTGACGGCTCTGGTTTTTTACACCGGCATATTGTGGGGAATAATTCGTGTCCGCAGATTCTGCCGTAGTTACGCACAGAACGGCAAGCTGGTCAAGAAGCCCTGGCAGCATCTGGCTTTCAGCATGTTGGGAAAATCCTTGATTCTTGCCGGAACAACGGCATTCATTGCCGGATACATGACCTTTCAGGCAGAATCAGCCGAAATTGCTAAGTGGAGAATTGCTTCGGATTTCCTGTGGTTCTGGCTTTTGACCCAGTGGGGGTTGATAGGCATTCAGACATGGAACCGGCTGCCATTGCCAGCAATCCCGTCAAGAATCATTCAGGGACTTTGTTTTGGTCTTCGTAGTATCCGTTTATTCGGGATCCTGTATCTGGGACTGGAATGGTTTCTGGATGGAAGTGGAAGCCTCCTGATTCTGGCACGAATGCTGTTTGGCATCGGCCTGCTGACCGGATATATCCATTTCTGGAAATCCGTGGAGCCTCATATGCCAACCCTTTCCGGCAGATTTCTCCAAATCCGGCCAATCGTGGCTGGAACCGGATATGCGATTGCGGGCCTCGGGCCGGTTCTAGAACTCATCGGCTACGGTTATCTGGCCATTTACTGGTACACATCCTGGGGCATTACCCTAATCGCCTGTTTCTGGGGTGGAATATTGATGATGTCGCTTCGGGAATGGCAACAGGATCTTAACAAATTAAATTCGTCTGATGCAGGCAAGCAGGCATCCGATCGTTACACCCTGCAGTGGGTGTCCATGAGACTGTTGTGGGTGGCCTGGTTCCCGGTGTTTTTCATTGCCATTCTGATGGCCTGGGGCGCTAAAAATGCCGTGATCGTCGGTTTTTTCAGGATCATCAATTATCCGATCCCCATCGGCGATATTCAGCTCAGCCTTCTGGGTTTTGCCTTCTCGGCCCTGATGCTTTTGCTTACCCACCTGTCCACCCGCCTGTGGCGCAAAATGCTGCGGGAAAAAATTTTGGCCGGAAGCGGCATGGACACCGGACTGAAAGACTCCATTACCACCATCACCATATACCTGATCTGGGCCATCGGCATATTTATATCGCTTCGAATGATCGGGGTCAGCTCAACATCCCTTACCGTGGTTTTCGGTGCGCTCAGTATTGGACTCGGCTTTGGACTTCAGAATATTTTCAACAATTTTATCAGCGGAATTATTCTGCTGTTCGAGCGGCCCATTCAGGTCGGAGATGCTGTTGAAATCAGCGGGGTTTGGGGCGTTGTCCAGAAAATAAATGTTCGCTCAACTCTGGTTCAAACCTATGACAATGCCTCTTTGATTATTCCCAATTCAGAGTTTATCAGCAACAAAGTCATCAACTGGAGTTTCAAGGATCATCGCATACGAAGGGTCATCACCGTTGGGGTGGCTTATGGATCTGACACGGCATTGGTATCTGATACCCTTAAGGAGATTGCCGGAAAAGCGCAGTGGGTTTTAAAAACCCCGGAATCCGATGTCCTGTTTTCCGATTTTGGAGACAGCGCACTGATCTTTAAGCTTCGCGTATGGACCCTGGTTGACCACATGGTCAAAGTGGAAACGCATATCCGGTTTGAAATTGAGCGGCTTTTTCGGGAACGTCACATTGAAATGCCCTTCCCGCAGCACGATGTTCACATCATCGGCGCTGAAGCCACCCAAAGGATATAAGCCTTCTCAACAAAACATGAAAGATGTCTCACACAAAAACGCCGGACGGTGTCGGCTCCCTGACTTCTGACTACTTTTAAATAAAGACGCCATGAACAAACCCAAAATCGCTCTATACTGGTGTTCCAGCTGCGGCGGATGCGAAGAATCAATCATTGATCTTGGCGAAGATCTGCTGAAACTGGCGCAATCCGCGGAAATCATTTTCTGGCCCGCCGCCATGGACGCCCGCTTTTCAGATCTTGAGGCCCTGGCGGACGGCTCAATCTTAGCATCCCTGATTAACGGCGCCATCCAACAGGAAGATCATGTCAGCATGGCCAGGCTCTTGCGGAAAAAGTCCCGATACGTCATTGCGAACGGCTCATGCGCGCATATCGGCGGCGTTATCGGCCTGGCTAACCTGCACCGTCCGGAAGAAGTCCTTCAAAGAGCGTATATCGACGCCGAAACCGTTGCCAATCCGCTCAGGACAATTCCCGGATCTCAGCCTTCCTCAGGCGCTCCTTTACCCCGGCTCCTGAATCGGGTCAGAACCCTGGATCAGGTCATCGAAGTGGACTATTATATACCTGGCTGTCCGCCCCCTTCGGAATTGGTGGAAAAGGCCATTTTCAGCCTTCTTGAAAACAACCTTCCGCCAAAAGGCAGCATCCTGTCTGAAAACCGGGCGCTCTGCCACTCATGTCCCCGGCAAGACTCCCTTCCGGAACGTCTGTCTGTCCAACGGTTCAAACGGATTCACGAAACCCTGTGGAACCCGCTGCAATGCTTTCTGGACCAGGGAATCATTTGCCTGGGACCTTCCACGCGGGGAGGCTGTCGGTCCCGGTGTATTTCGGCAAATATGCCCTGCAGGGGGTGCCTGGGTCCACTGGACGGCGTTCGGGATCAGGGAGCAAAATCCATTTCTTTCATTGCATCCCTGATAGATGAAACCGATCCCGAGAAGATCGCGGAAATCGTCTCGGGAATTGCCGACCCAGCTGGGCTGTTTTACCGTTACAGTCTGGCGGCGTCGCTGATCAGAACACGCAACAAAAGACTCGAACAGACAGATTGATGGCTTTCCAAAGGACACATCATGACCCAGCGCATTCTAATTGACCCGATTACGCGAATAGAGGGGCACGGAAAAATCGAAATTGACCTGGATTCATATGGAAAGGTCAGCGCTGCACGATTTCAGGTCCCGGAGTTTAGGGGATTTGAAAAATTCTGTGAGGGCAGAGCTGCGGAAGAAATGCCGATACTCACGCAGAAGATCTGCGGGGTCTGCCCGATTGCCCATCACATTGCATCCACCAAAGCCCTGGACGATCTGTTCAATGTCTCTCCACCCCTTGCGGCAATAAAGATCCGCGAGCTGATTTATCATGCCTTCATGTTTGAAGATCACCTGCTCCATGTCTATTATCTCGGCGGACCGGACTGGCTTTTGGGCCCGGACGTTCCGGCTTCTCAGCGAAACATTGTTGGCCTTTCAGACAGAATGGGAAAACCCTTCACCTCGATGATGATGGCGGCCCGAAATAAAGCCAGGGAAATCATTGCCAGAATCAGCGGAAGCGCACTGTATCCGGTTTTTGGACTTCCCGGCGGTATTTCAAAATCCCTGAGCACTGAAGACCGGGATTTTGCGCTATCGGCTTCCGATGACATGGTCTCATTTGCCAGGATGTCCCTGAACCTGTTTGATAAACTCCTGCTGAAAAGGCCTTCCATGGCTGAAATGATGACGGATCCCTTGTATTATCAGCCGACTTATTATCTGGGCATGGTCGATGACACCGGCAGACTCAGCTTTTATGACGGCAGGATTCGAATTGTTGATCCAGATGGAACCATTCATTCAACTTTTGAAGCCAGGGATTTTTCCCGCCATCTCGTCGAACGGGTCGAGCCCTGGACATATATGAAAACCCTGGCGCTGAAGGACCCAGACCGGGGAAGTTTTTCCGGAAATGAGCCGGCCGGCATTTATCGGGTCGGGCCGCTGGCCAGGCTGAATGTTTCCTCGGGCATTTCCACCCCGCTGGCCCACGCCGAATATGAAAAGATGATGAATTATTTTGGTAAAAAGCCCGTTCATCACACAATGGCCTACCACTGGGCCAGATTGATCGAAGTGCTTTATGCCGCCGAGCGGACTGCTGAACTCGCCCGAGATTCGAATATTCTTCACTCGGAAGTTCGAACCCTGCCGAAACCACTGCTAACAGAGCGATCGGGTACTGGGGCCTGCGAAGCGCCCAGGGGAACCTTGTTTCATGTCTATCAGGCAACCACACAGGCGATGATTCTAAAGCTCAATCTTGTGGTTGCCACGCAGCATAATGCGGCTGCCATTTGCCGATCGGTATATCAGGCCGCCTCGCGGCTGATTTCCGACGGACAGATTTCAGAGCCGATAACCAACCGGATCGAGATGGCGTACCGGGCCTACGACCCCTGCCTGGCCTGCGCAACACACTGAATACGGAAGAAAAACGATTCCATTTCCGTAACAGCCATGCTATAATTTTGTGATGTATTTCCTACTGATTTTGCCGCTCCCAACGGTGTATTGCCGGCACAACGCAGCAAGAAAGCAATTCTTTCCCCGCTTCAAATGGGACGGCCAACGAAACTTGTCATTGACAGCAGTTTGATATATTTTTTATCCTTTCATCCAATTGACAGGGAGACAAACCAAATGGCAGTTGTAGTTCTTGATACGCTCGGGGTAAAATGCCCACAGCCTGTTTTGAAAATTGCCGTAAAAGCCCCCGGCATGAAGCCGGGCGATATTCTGGAAGTACTGGGGGACTGCCCGACATTTGAAAGAGACATTCGGGCATGGTGCCAGCGCCTGGGAAAAGTGATGCTTTCGGTAAAGGAAGAAGGCGTCACCGCAAAAAAAATTCAGATTCAGTTTTGACGGCACTCTTGAAGTGCCTCCCCCTGTCTTCACTCCGCAGGAACGGCGCTTGTCCTATTCCTGCTTTGGACTTTCTGAAAAAGATTTTGAGTGCTTATCCGGTCGGAGATTTACGAACTTGACCCTATCTCTTTCTGCCGTTCCATAATCATTTTCTCAAAACCTAAATATCTATTGAAAAGGATCGGATTCCGTGACTATTCACTCTCCCTGCTGGGAACATTTTGGGTGCAACCAGAAAGACTGCCCGGTCAGGATGTTTAACGAAACCGAATGCTGGACCGTCCCCTCCCTGAACTGCCATGGAGAACTCCTGGAACGCTTTTCGGAAAAAACAAAAAAATGTATGGACTGTTCCCTTTTCCAGCAAATCAAAACCCCGGAAATCCTGGAGGCCATGCTCATCCAACTGATCGATTGGCATACTGAAACCGTCAAGATGTCTTTAGAACAGAATCGTGACCAGGAGCATACCCGTGTAGAGATGGCCATTGGGCTGTCCGAGGTATTTGAAGCCCTGAGGAAAATCGCATCCGGTGACCCATCTGTTCGAATATCCGAAGATTCCGGCCTTGAACTTATCGCCCATCTGAAAGAACGAGTAAACCTTACGGCCCGGAACATGGGCGAAATCGTTGACCTATCCCATGAGTTTGCCATTGGTCTGGCTGAACATTTCGACGTGCTCCACCGGGTGTCGCACGGCGATCTTTCTGCGCGGATCACGGGAACATCGCCCGTAGAGCTTCTGGAGTCCTTAAAGTGTGTCACCAATGATATGATTCAAAACGTTTCCCGACAATTCGCTGACCGGAAAAAAGCGGAAGAAGAGGCCCAGGAAAGCGAACGGCTGATATCAACGCTGATGAAAAATCTTCCGGGGATGGTGTATCGGTGCCGGAACGACCGCAACTGGACCATGACTTTTGTCAGCGATGGATGTGTGAGTTTAACCGGATATTCGCCGCAGGATCTGATTGGCAGTCACATTCGATCCTACAATGATCTGATTCACTCAGATGACCAGGAAATGGTCTGGGAGCAGGTTCAGGAAGCCGTTTTTCAGCATCGTCCTTATCAGCTGCAGTACCGGATTCAAACCGCCACCGGCAATGAAAAATGGGTCTGGGAACAGGGAACCGGCGTCTACTCGGACGAAGGCGAGCTACAGGCCCTGGAAGGCTTTATCAACGACATTACCGAGCGGAAAACAGCTGAGGTTCTGGTTCAGGCTTCCGAAGAAAAATACCGAGCACTGGTGAACAATATTCAGGATGGCGTATTTATCCTTCAGGACAGCAAACTTATATTTGTCAACGAAGCCCTGGCGAGCATGATAGGGTATTCAGTCGAAGAGATGACGGATCTGGAATTCTTGCCGCTGATTGCCCCTGAATACCGCCAGCTCACGGATGATCGCAACCGCAAGCGACTGGCCGGTGAAACAGTAGAAAGCGAATACGAATTTGATATTCTCCACAAGGATGGATCCACCCGGCTGACGGTCAACATGAACATCGGGACCTTTAGCTTTCGAGGAAAAACAGCCAGTCTCGGAACTGTCAAAGACATTACCGATAAAAAGCGGGCCGTACAAGACCGTCAGAAACTGGAAAACCAACTTCAGCAGGCGCATAAAATGGAAGCTGTCGGCACGCTTGCCGGAGGCATTGCCCATGACTTTAACAATCTGCTCATGGGCATTCTCGGAAATGCCACCCTGACGCTGATGAATATGGATCCTTCTCATCCCGGCTACGATCGGCTGAAAAACATTGAAAAATATGTTCAAAGCGGCGCGGATCTCACTCGGCAGCTCCTGGGTTTTGCCAGAGGAGGTAAATTTGAAGTCAAGCCAACCAATCTGAACGAGCTGATTCAGCGTACTTCCGATATGTTTGGCCGCACGAAAAAAGAAATTACCATTAGTTCAAGCCTTCAGGAAGACATCTGGACCGTTGATGTGGATCGCAGCCAGATCGAGCAGGTCCTGCTGAATTTATATGTGAATGCCTGGCAGGCCATGCCCGCAGGTGGGAATCTTCACCTTCAAACCGCAAATAAGACACTTGATGACAGCTATATCCAAGCTTTTTCGGTGATTCCGGGAAATTATGTCAAATTTTCCATAACCGATACCGGCGTGGGAATGGATTCCAATACCCAAAAACGGGTATTCGATCCGTTTTTCACTACAAAGGAAAAAGGCCGGGGAACCGGACTGGGACTGGCCTCCACTTATGGGATCATCAAGAATCACGGGGGCTTTATCAATGTCTACAGTGAAATAGGCCAGGGGACCACATTTACGGTTTATCTTCCGGCATCTAAAAAAACGGCCTGCCTCGAAAAAGATATTTGCAAACCTGTTGTTAAAGGCTCCGGAATGGTTCTGCTGGTAGATGATGAGCAGATGATTCTTGACGTCGGTGGCCAGATGCTGGAAACACTTGGCTATCAGGTCCTGACAGCGCCAAATGGCAAGGAAGCCATTAAGCTCTTTGAACTCCACCAGGATCACATTGTTCTGGTGATCCTGGATATGATCATGCCGGTTATGGGCGGCAGCGAAACCTTTGATAAACTCAAGTCCATGCATCCAAACCTTAAAGTTCTTCTGTCCAGCGGTTATGCTGTTGACGGCCAGGCATCCGATATTCTGAAACGCGGGTGCAACGGATTCATCCAGAAACCCTTCAACCTCGAACAACTGTCCCAAAAAACAAGTGACGCCCTGCTTCCCGACACAATGAATTGAAATTCATTTTATTAAATTGCGCTTCCTTTTGGCGTTTCTCAGAATTTCTTCGGGATATCTTTCCAGGCAACTCCAATTACCAAGTTGAATTCACGGAATATTTTTTCCGCACCCCTCCCTGCTAATGTTTTTCTTGACATCTCAAGTTATCCTCTGATAAATGAATGAATATTCATTCATATTCAGTCGGAATCGGGTCTTATTCATTCAGCGTTTCCATATAACAGGGGTATGAAATCAACCATTCAGGAGGCTATTATGAGCAGAAAAATCAGGACGGCTGCAGTTATTGGCTCAGGCGTCATGGGCGGCGGAATTGCCGCGCTTCTTGCCAGCGCAGGCATCAAAACGCTATTGCTGGACATTGTTCCATTTGATTTGAAAGACGTGGAGAAAAGTAACCCGGTCGCCAGAAACCGGATCGTCAAGGCTGGGATGGATACGGTTCTGATGTCCAGGCCGGCCCTTCTCATGCAGCGAAAAGACGCCGATCTGATCACCATCGGAAACATGGAAGATGATTTTAACAAGCTTTCAGACTGTGACTGGATTGTCGAGGTTGTGGTTGAAAACCTGAAAATCAAACAGGAGCTTTTCAAACGCATCGAACCGATCCGTAAAAAAGGGAGCATCATTTCCTCAAACACCTCCGGAATTCCGCTGAAAGCTATGTCCGAAGGACTGAGCCAGGATTTTCGTCAGCATTTTCTGGGCACGCACTTCTTCAACCCGGTCCGGTACATGAAGCTTCTGGAAATCATACCCGGCGAAGAAACCCTACCGGAAGTCCTGTCCTTCATGGCCGATTATGGGGAACGGATTTTGGGTAAAGGCATTGTATGGGCCAAAGACACCCCCAATTTTGTCGCCAACCGGATCGGTGTTCAGGGCATTGTCAAGGCCATGCAACTCATGATGGAAGACGGCATCAGCATTCCCGAAGTGGACGCCCTGTTCGGGCCGGTTCTGGGTCGACCCAAAACCGCCATGTTCAAGACCACCGACCTGGTGGGTCTGGATACCATGGGACATGTCGCCGGCAATACCTATAACCTGGTTGTAAATGATGAAGCCAGAGACAGCTTTGTCATTCCGGATTTTGTCAAGACAATGATCGAAAAGAAGTTTCTGGGGAATAAAACCCAGGGCGGATTTTACAAAACCGACCTGACCCCCGAATGGAAAAAAATTCGAAAAGTCATTGATCCGGCCACCCTGGAATATGTGGAATACGCCCCCGCGGACTTCCCCTGTCTGGCCGAAGCCAAGAAAGCCAAGACATTGGCCGATAAAATGAAAGCCGTGCTGTACGGTGATGACAAAGGCGCCCGCTTTGCCTGGAAAGCCCTTGCACACAACCTGATTTATTCGGCCAACCGGATCCCTGAGATTTCCGACACCATTGTTGAAATCGATAATGGCATGAAATGGGGCTTTAATTTCACCATGGGCCCGTTTGAAACCTGGGACGCCATCGGACTGATCGAGTCCGTGGCCAAAATGGAAAAAGACGGACTTGCGGTTCCGGCCGGCATTAAAAAAATGATCGCATCCGGTCATACCGCATTCTATAAAACCGAGGCCGGCATGGTCCAGTATTATGATTTTACCTCCGGATCCTACAAGGACGTCAAGATCAGCGACAACGTCATCTCCCTGGCATCCCTGAAAGCCGCAGGAAAGATCGTCAAATCCTGCAAATCCGCATCTCTGGTGGACATTGGGGACGGTGTCTTCTGCGTCGAATTCCACTCCAAAATGAACGCCATCAACGGTGAGATTGTTCAGTTCATGGAAGAATGCACGGAATACGTGGACGCCAATGGCGTGGGACTTGTCATCGGCAATCAGGCAGGCGGGATGCCAGGCGCTTTTTCAGCAGGAGGCGACCTGGCGTTCATGTCAGCACTGGCCAAAGAAGGGAAATACGCGGAAATCGATGCCTTCCTGGCCCAGGCTCATGCAGGATCGCTTAAAACCAGATATTCAAGCTTTCCGGTTGTGGCCGCACCCTATGGCATGACGCTTGGCGGTGGATGCGAAGTATGCCTGTTCGCCGACAGGATCGTTGCCCATGCCGAGCTTTATATGGGGCTTGTGGAAATCGGCGTGGGGCTTTTGCCCGGCGGCGGAGGGTGTCTGAACCTGTGGAGGAAAATGACGGCCAATATTCCCGAATCAGCCACGGATGTGGATCTGGCCAAATTTTTTGTCCCAACCTTCATGGCCATTGCCATGGCAAAAGTATCCACATCAGCCGCCGAAGCTCGTGCCAATGGATTCCTGGGCCCCAATGACCGGATCATTTTTAACCGGGATTATCTGATCGGCGAAGCCAAAAAAGAAGTCCTGAAAATGGTGGATGAAGGTTATGCGCCGCCTGTCAAACGCAAACTCAAGGTATTCGGCGAAGCAGCCCAGGGTATGATCAATGCCGAGCTCTTCAATATGGAAAACGCCAAATTCGTCAGCGAATATGATGTGTTTTTAGCCAAACGCATTGCTTTTGTCATCAGTGGCGGAGAAGTGCGAACCAACAGCGAAGTGGATGAAGAAACCATCCTCAAGCTGGAACGCGATGCGTTTATTGATTTCTGGAAACAGGAAAAAACCGTTGCCAGAGTTGACCACATCCTGAAAACCGGCAAACCGCTCAGAAATTAAGAATAGGAGGATACTACCATGAGAGATGCATATATCGTTACATCCGTCAGAACCCCGGGATGCCGGCGAAGCAAGGGGGGATTCAAAGACACACGGCCGGAAGATCTGCTGTCCTTTATTCTTAACGCAGCCGTTGAGAAAACCCCGAACCTGGAAAAGAAACACGTGGATGACATGATGATCGGCTGTTCATTTCCGGAAGCCGAACAGGGCCTGAATATCGGCCGCATTGCCTCCCAGATCGCAGGATTTCCCCCGGAAGTTTCAGGCGCAACCGTCAACCGGTTCTGCTCATCCGGACTTGAAGCCATTGCCCTGGCGTCCCTGCGGGTCATGTCCGGATGGTCCGATATCGTCATCGGCGGCGGCATCGAATCCATGTCTTATGTACCGATGGGCGGAAATCTTCCCCGGCCTCATCCGGACCACAGCAAGACGCGCGCGGATCTCTACGCGTCCATGGGCATTACCGCGGAAAACGTCGCCAACCGCTATAAGGTTTCCCGCCAGGAGCAGGATGAATTCGCTTATCAGTCTCACGTGAAAGCCGGCGAAGCAAAAGCCAAGGGACTGTTTACCGAAATCGTTCCGACGCCCGCAGCGAAATTTGTCAGACAACCGGATGGCACATACAAAAAAGAAACCGTCATCATCTCCGATGATGACGGCATTCGGGAAACAACCACGGTGGAAGGACTTGCCAAATTACGGCCGGTATTTGCGGCCAATGGATCTGTTACGGCGGGGAATTCCTCTCAGACCACGGATGGCGCGGCCGCAACCATCATTATGTGTGGCGAAAAAGTCAAAGCCCTGGGTCTTAAACCTATTGCCAAACTCAAATGCTACACCACCGTCGGGTGCGAAGCGGATGAAATGGGCGTTGGCCCCCGATATGCTATTCCCAAACTGCTGAAGCTGGCAGGCCTTGACATCAAAGATATCGATCTTTTCGAGATCAATGAAGCCTTTGCTTCCCAGGCCATTTACAGCGTCCGGGAACTGGGCATCGATATGGCCAAGGTCAATATTCACGGCGGCGCCATTGCTCTGGGGCATCCTCTGGGTTGCACCGGTGCTAAGCTCTGCGCCACGCTTCTGGCCAACATGAAACAGCGCGGCGTCAAATACGGCGTCGAATCCATGTGCATCGGCGGCGGCATGGGCGCAGCAGCCTTATTCGAGATGTGCGACTAAAAACAACGTGGGGGGTGGATCAAACGTTTTCACCCCCCCTTTCACGCACACAGCCTTCCACTCTCACACCCCATGCCCGCCTTCTTGGCCAAAACGCCTCTGGACACGCTCCATGACGGCCTGAGCTGTTTTTTCCTTCAAAATTTCGCTGAGAAAAATTCGCATTTCTTCAACATTCAAGGATCGGATCGTCTGTTTGGCCAGGGGAATGGCATTTGGATTCATGCTGAATTCCTGAATGCCTAGCCCCAGCAGGATGGGAATATGTAGGGGATCTCCCGCCATTTCCCCGCACATGAACACTCTTTTTCCTTTTGCCCGAGCCGCATCCACGGTCTGCCGAAGCAGGCGAAGAATCGCCGGATGCAGCGGATTGAAAAGATAGGCCACCTGACGGTTTCCCCGATCAATGGCCAGTGAAAACTGAATCAGGTCATTGGTGCCGATGCTGAAAAAATCAACGGCATCCGCCAGAATATCGGACAGGATTACCGCCGAAGGGACTTCGATCATGATTCCGATTTCGATGTCGCGATTATGAGCAATTCCCTCTTCCTTCAACTCATCCGATACCGTATGGAGCATCGCTTTGGCTTCCTGGATTTCTTCAAAACCGGATATCATGGGAAATAAAATGCGAACATTCCCGTAAGCTGCAGCCCTTAAAATAGCCCGAAGCTGAGTCTTAAAGACATTCGGATGTTTGAGACAATACCGAATGGCCCGAAGCCCCAGCGCCGGATTGTCCTCAACGCTTTCTATGGGCCGGTCCAAAGCCTTGTCCCCGTTGATATCCAGAGTGCGGATAGTGACCGGCCTTGGCGCCATGACTTCCACAACGTCCTTGTACTTGTCATAGAGTTCGGTCTCGCCGGGATAATCCGGCCGACCCAGGTATTGAAATTCGGTCCGGTAAAGGCCGATGCCGTCTCCTCCGTGATCCAGCACGGAAACGATCTCTTCCGGAAGCTCAATATTGCCCATCACCATAAACCGGTGGCCGTCAAGGGTCACCGCATCCAGATGGCTCTGCCGGTCAAGAGCCGCCATGCGAAATTCATACTCAATCCGGCGTTCTTCATACGTAACGAGAGTTTGCTCGGAAGGATGAATAATGACATTGCCGGAAATACCATCCACAATGATCAGATCACCATTGCAAATGGATTTTGTCGCATGATCCAGTCCGGACACCGCCGGAATTCCAAGGGTCCTGGCGATAATACTGGTATGTGATGTTCCGCCGCCCTTGTCCGTGATAAACCCCTTGACTCGTTCCAATTGAATCTGGCTGGTTTGTGCCGGGGATAAATCCGCGGCTACCAGCACCACCCGCTTATCAATCGTGGCAATATTGATTTTTTCAGATCCCACCAGATTATTCAGGATTCTGTCCGATACATGGCCGATGTCAATGGCCCGTTCCTTCAAATATGGATCGGACATATTCAGGAACATGGCTTTCAGGGAAGAAACCACTTTTTTCAGCGCCCATTCGGCATTAATAAAATCCGTTTCTATGGTTTCAATGATTTTTCCGTAAAGCAGTTTATCTTTCAGCAGGATTACATGGGTTTCAAGAATATCGACATGTTCCTTGATCGCATCGGGAGTATTCTCAATGATGGTGCGAAGTTCGTTTTTGGCCCTTTTAACCGCCAGTTTGAATCGCTTGATCTCCGAATGAACATGGAGCTGAGAAATATGATATTTTTCGACAATATCGACCCCTTCCACATCAACCAGGTATGCTTTTCCGATGCAGATACCCGGAGAAACACCAATACCGGTAAGGATGATTTCCCGAAGGTCACTATCTGTCATGGCTAATTCTCTCCGAAACCACTTTCAGCCAGGGCTGCAATCGCATTCAATGTCTCAACGTCCTGAGTATTTTCAACAGCAAACCGGATTGGGGATCCTTTGGGACAATACAGGGAAAGGATATCAATGATGCTTTTGGCGTCGACCATTTCCCCATCGCTGATCATCCAGACTCTGGAAACGGCCTTTGCTGCAAGCATGGCAATCTGAGCCGCAGGCCTGGCGTGAAGTCCCAGTGCATTGACAAGTGTGATATCCCTTAAAATCATAGCATTTTCTGTCATAACCAATCTACTTTTCCCGAGCGGCCGCCCTTCCATAATATCGGCTGAATCTCTCTTTATTTATTACGTGTCACATTCAGGTAACGATTTATCAACAATAGCAATATTTGTCAATCTGCGCCAACCTGTTCAACTGTCCCATCCGTTATTAGCCATTCCTGTTCTTTCCGGGTTGTGACAAACGGCTATTGGTGATATTGATAATAATCATAAATTTTATAGCGTATTCGATGCTTCAGAGGCAACATCTAAACAGACTGTACCCATGAAGGAATTGATAAAGAGGAGCTGACGGACACCATCGAGGGATAATGACGAACTCCAATAACATCAACACGCAACAATTGATCTTGGCGGGATTCAGCGGAGTATTGCTGACCGCATCATTTCCAAGCATCGAACTGCCATGGCTGGCCTGGATTGCCCTGGTTCCGCTGATGATTTCGCTGAAGGGGCAATCTGTTAAAAACGGTTTCCGACTGGGATTATTGACCGGCGGCGTGCATTATCTGACACTGATTTACTGGCTGGTCCATACCCTGATGACTTTCGGCCACCTGCCATTTTATTTGAGCGTGCCGATTCTTTTACTGCTCGTCGCTTACATGGCGCTTTATCCGGCGATTTTTGCAGCCGCTTTTTCATGGGCCCTTACCCAACCCGTGGGTCTTATATCGGTCATGCCGGCAGTATGGGTTGCCCTGGAATATCTCCGTTCGTTTTTTTTATCCGGATTCCCCTGGGAATTCCTGGGATATTCTCAGTACCGTCAGATAACGCTGATTCAGGCAGCCGACATCACCGGCGTTTATGGCCTCTCTTTTGTGATCCTTTCGACCAATGTGGCGGGGTTTCTGCTCTGGCAGTATCTTTCAGAAAGGCAGTCCCCGAGCGCCATGCAAAAACGCCGTTCGGCAGCAGGCGGCATTGCCGTTTCGATCCTTCTTTTGCTTTATATGCTTGGATATGGCCAGTGGCGCATCAGCTCTCTTGACGCCAAAATATCCAAGTCGCCTTCCAAGAATATCGCCATTGTTCAGGGCAATATTGATCAGGCCGTCAAATGGGATCCGGCTTTTCAGATCTCGACAACCGAGAAATACATCGCGCTTTCCAAATCGGCAAAACCATCAGACCCCGACCTGATTGTCTGGCCGGAAACCGCGGCGCCGTTTTATTTTCTCTACAATGCCGGTCCGACGGAAATGGTCATTAAAGGGGTTCGGGAGACCGGAACCAGTTTTTTGATCGGCAGCCCGTCCTTTATCCGGCGGGATGACCATCATGCTGATTTTTTCAACAGCGCTTTTCTGATCGACCCAAACGGGAATGTAGCCGGAAAATACAACAAGGTCCATCTCGTGCCGTTTGGTGAATATGTTCCGTTTCAGGAATGGTTTCCGTTTATTGGGAAAATCGTCGAAGAAGTGGGCGATTTTAAGTCCGGCCGAAAAGGCCAGACCCTGATCTGGGGAGAATTTCCCCTGGGAATTCAGATCTGCTATGAAATGATTTTCCCGGATCTATCCAGGGAAATGGCCAGAAACCAGGCGGCATTCTTAATTAACATGACAAACGACGCCTGGTATGGTAATACCAGTGCGCCGTATCAGCATTTTTCCATGGCCGTTTTCAGGGCTGTTGAAAACCGCAGGTCCCTGATACGCTCCGCCAATACCGGCATCAGCGGGTTTATTGATCCAGCCGGCAGGATTATCGCGTCAACGCCGCTGTTCGAAGAAGCGGTAATCACCCGTTCTCTGCCTGTATTAAAAACGGAGTCCTTTTATACACGACACGGCGATGTTTTTGCCTTAACCTGCATGGCAATCAGCATACTCTTATTTTTTCTTCGCGCCATTACCCAAAGCAGGAGGGGGGGCGTACGGCCTTTTAGCCGACAATCACAATAAACCACAAAGGAGGCCCACCATGTCTTTGGAAATCAAACAGACCATCAAGGAACTGAATCAAAAATTAGAACCGTTCAAGGGGTATCTTTGACCTGGCTGGCAAGGAAAGACGACTGAAGGAAATCGAGGCCATGATCGCCGGCAAGTCTTTCTGGGACAACCCGGAAAAGACCACGGCCATATTAAAAGAACGCTCCCTGCTGTCCACAAAGGTCAGTGGCCTTAACGCTCTTTACCAGGACCTGGAAGACAGCGAGATCCTGCTGAGCCTGGCGACGGAAGAATCCGACGCGGACGCCCTTACCGAAGTCGTGCGGCAACTGGCTCAGATTGAAAAACGCATCCAGGATCTATCCCTAAGCCTGATGCTGGATGGCGAAGACGACCTTAATAACGCCATCGTTTCCATTACTGCCGGCGCCGGCGGAACCGAGGCCCAGGACTGGTCCGAAATGCTGTTTCGCATGTACGCCCGGTGGATCGAGCGGAAAAACTTCAAGATGGAGATCGTGGATTACCAGCCCGGTGATGAAGCCGGCCTCAAGGGCGCGACATTTACGGTAACCGGCGAATACGCGTATGGATATCTGAAATCCGAAAACGGCATTCACCGCCTGGTCCGCATCTCGCCGTTTAACGCCAACGGCAAACGTCAGACCTCGTTTTCATCGGTTTTTGTCTATCCGGAGCTGAGCAGCGAAATTGTCGTGGATATCGATGAAAAAGACCTCCGCATTGATGTGTTTCGAGCAAGCGGCGCCGGCGGTCAGCATGTCAATAAGACCAGCAGCGCGGTCCGGATTACCCATCTGCCCTCGGGAATCGTTGTTGCGTGCCAGCAGGAAAGGTCCCAGCACCGCAACAAGGACTTGGCCATGAAAGTGCTGCGGTCCAGGCTCTACCAGCTTGAAAAACAGCGGCAGGACGACAAGCTTCAGGAAATGCATGACACCAAGGATGAAATCGCCTGGGGAAGACAGATCCGATCCTATATCCTTCACCCCTACCAAATGGTCAAGGATCACCGGATTGACCTGGACATCGGCAATGCCCAGGACGTGCTGGACGGATCTCTCGATCCATTTATCGAAGGGGTGCTGATGGCCGGAAAGTCAAGGGGAGTCAAGTAATATGGACCCCCTGGAAGTAATTGCCGCGAACTGTCCGCAAGGCTCAGCCGTCTATGAAATCCTGGTGGAACACAGCAGCTTTGTGGCTCAAAAAGCCCTGGCTCTGGCCCGCAACCTCAGCCATCTGAATCCGGACATGGATTTTATCCATGAGGCTGCCATGCTTCACGACATCGGTATTATCATGACCCGCACGCCGGAGCTGGGCTGTACCGGCGCCCTTCCCTATATCTGCCACGGATATTTGGGAAGAGCAATTCTGGAAAAGGCGGGATTGGCCCGGCACGGACGGGTCTGCGAACGGCATGTCGGTGTGGGCATCACGATGGAAGACATTCGATCCGGGAAACTGCCCATCCCCCTTCGCGACATGACCCCGCAGACCCTTGAAGAGCAGATCATCTGTTATGCGGATAAATTTTATTCCAAGAACGGCCACCGGCATCCGGTTTTGGAAAAGTCGGCGGAAGAGATCGTCCTTGGCCTTTCCCCCCATGGCCAGGACAAGGTGGACCGCTTTTTATCCTGGCATCGGCAGTTTGAAGCCCCCCCGAACCCAAGATCTTTTCAGAGTTAAAGGGCACTCAACTGATTATTTTCTTTAAAAAGTACACTTTTCAGCCATGTCATCCCATAGGCAAGCAGCGCCACATCATCGGTTTTAATGGCTTCAAGCGTTTGATCGTCCATTGGATATCGTTTGAGAAATGAGCTTTCCAGAACAAAATCTCGAAACCGATCAATATCATAACTGGCCATGAAAAACAGCTGCTTGGCTTTTTCCGTGAGCTGAATATTCATGGGGAAAGATCGCTTGCGAACCACAAGGTCCGTCCACCCCGCGTTGATCTCGTCATGAACATCCACGCCCTGGTCCCGGCGCCACTCCCGAATGGTCCAGTTCTTGTCCTCTTCAAAGCCCTTGCAATGCGGCTCTTCGATCATGATATAAAAGCCCTCATCGTCGGCGCCTTCCTTGTGGCTGAGAGAGGCGACACCGACCGGATAATACCGGCAGGTGGTGGGCCGGTCCGAATAGACCAGACATCCGTCGTCCCGGACAAACGGACAGGATCTGGATTCATCATCCAGAAGTTTCAATAGAACCAGCGGCAGATCGGTTTTTTCAAGCAGTTGAGGTACCGTATACAGGGCCAGGAACTGGCCCGATGTCAACTCCAGCCGCTTTTTCATAAGAAGGATATCATAGGGCGTCAGGATGATGCTGATGCCTCTGCAGCACCGGGTAAAACAACTGATGTCTTTATGACACCGAAACTTGAACTGACTCTCCAGACCCAGTCGAACCGGTTCAATGCGGGCTTGTTTGTCATGATGATCAATATTCATATTTCATTTCCTTTCAACAACCTTATTATTTTTCAAATTTATATCGAAGCGGCATTTTAAAGTCAATGTAATCATTCTTGGGCGCCGTAAAAGCCCGATTGTAAATTCCATGGCTTTATGATAAAGTAATTGTTTATTCAGGATAAATATCTTGATAAATGAAGCGGATCCGATTATTAGGCCAAAAGATCTTCCGGCATTTAAGAAATCGACAAAGTCATCACTTGCATGGGGGTGCCCATCGACATCATACCGTTAAAAACCGAGATGCAGGCCCGGTCAAACCACCTGAGAAACCAGGGTAAAACCATCGCGTGTGTTCCCACGATGGGTTATCTTCACGAAGGACATCTGTCTTTGATGCGACTGGCCAGGAGCATGGCCGATACGCTGGCGGTCAGTATTTTTGTGAATCCCACCCAGTTTGGACCCGGCGAAGACCTTGGCGCCTATCCCAGGGACTTTGAACGCGATCAGTCTCTTTGCCGGAAAGAAGGTGCGGATATTCTTTTTTATCCATCCGCGGCGGAGATGTACGGCCCCCGATTTCAGACTTTCATTTCCCTTGAACAGCTTCCGTTTCACCTTTGCGGCATATCGAGACCGGTCCATTTCAGAGGGGTTGCAACCATCGTGACCAAGCTGTTCAATATCATCAAACCCCACACGGCCTTATTCGGTCAGAAGGATTATCAGCAGGTCAGGATCATACGACAACTGGTTCAGGATCTGGACCTGGACATTCAGATCATCAGCGGCCCCACTGTCCGGGAATCCGACGGACTTGCCATGAGCTCTCGCAATGCATACCTGAGCACATCCCAAAGGCCATCCGCCCTGACCCTGTATCAGGCGCTTTGCCAGACCCGGAACCATCTTGAGAACGGGTTGACAGACGCTAAAACCCTTATCCAGTCGGCTGCCAGCCTGATCCTGTCTTTTCCTGAAACCACCATCGACTACATTGCCATCTGTGATCCGGATACACTGGAGGACATTCAAACCATCGACAGGCCCGCAGTCATGGCGCTTGCCGTAAAAGTGGGGAAAACCCGCCTGATTGACAACATGATGTTATCGCCACAATGACAACCATTTTTCATTCCCCGACGGCCACGTACGGGAACCCAATTGATATGAAACTTTGATATGAAACAAGGAGAACTCATGAGCGAAAAATTCTTTTTTACTTCTGAATCCGTAACCGAAGGACATCCCGATAAGGTTGCGGACGCAGTATCGGATTCTATTCTGGATGCCATCATAGCTCAGGATAAAAATTGCAGAGTCGCCTGCGAAACACTGGTCACAACCGGCCTGGTGTTTATTGCCGGGGAAATTTCCACGGCCTGTTATGTGGAAATGCCTGAAATCGCCCGAAACACGATCAAGGAAATCGGCTACCACTCTTCCCAGATGGGTTTTGACTGGAGAACCTGTTCGGTGCTTACCAGCATCGACCACCAGTCTCCGGATATTGCACAGGGCGTCAATACCGGCGAGGGACTGTTCAAGGAACAGGGCGCGGGCGACCAGGGGCTCATGTTCGGTTTTGCCACGGATGAGACACCGGAGCTCATGCCCATGCCCCTGATGTATGCCCACAAACTCTGCCATCGCCTGTCAACGGTCCGCAAAAACGGAAGTCTCGATTTTCTGAGACCGGATGGCAAGTCTCAGGTCACCATCGAATATGAAGACGGCATCCCCAGGCGGGTGGATACCATTGTCATTGCCGCCCAGCACAAAGCCGACGTCACGTATGAAGATCTGAAGGAAGCCATCATCGAGGAAGTCATTCGAAAAGTCATCCCCAGGCACATGATGGATGGGGACACCCGTTATTATATCAATGCCACGGGAAAATTCGTCATCGGCGGCCCCATGGGGGACTGCGGCCTGACCGGACGAAAAATCATTGTCGATACCTACGGCGGACAGGGAAGCCACGGCGGCGGCTGTTTTTCTGGAAAAGATCCCTCCAAGGTGGATCGTAGCGCATCCTATATGGCCCGACACGTGGCCAAGAATATCGTTGCCGCCGGAATCGCCAAAAAATGCGAGATTCAGATTGCTTACGCCATCGGCGTTGCCGAACCCGTATCCATCATGATCGACATGATGGGAACCGGCTTGATTCCCAAGGAACGGGTCAAGGAAATTGTTCTGGAAGTATTTGACCTGAGGCCCGCAGCCATCATCGAGCATCTGGACCTGCTGCGCCCCATCTACAGAAAAACCGCTGCTTACGGCCATTTTGGCAGAACCGAGCCCGAATTTACCTGGGAAAACACTCAGATATCCAGCGTCCTCAGGGAAAAAGCCGGGATTTGACAAACTATAAGGAGATTAACGTCGTGTTAGATATTGACCTTTCGCTTCCATACAAGGTTGCCGATATGGCGCTTGCGGATTTTGGAAACAAGGAAATGAAGCTGGCTGAAAATGAAATGCCGGGCCTGATGTCTGTCCGTGCAAAATACGGTCCCTCAAAACCCCTCAAGGGGTTAAAAATCATGGGCAGCCTTCACATGACCATTCAAACCGCCATGCTCATTGAGACCCTGAAGATTTTGGGCGCCGATCTTCGCTGGGCCACCTGCAATATTTTTTCAACCCAGGATCATGCCGCGGCAGCCATCGCGAAAAATGGCTCGGCCGCCGTATTTGCCTGGAAAGGCGAATCCCTGGAAGAGTTCTGGTGGTGCACGGAGCAGGCCCTGCTCTGGCCTGACGGAACCGGTCCGGACCTGATTGTGGATGATGGAGGAGATGCCACGCTCTATGTCCACCAGGGCGTGGCGATCGAAAAGAACCCGTCCCTTTTGGATCAAACTTACGACAGCGTGGACATGCAGTGCTTAATGGCCAGAATGAAGGCCAGTTACCGGAAAGATTCAAAAATATGGACAAGAATCGCGGCCAATATCCGCGGGGTTTCCGAAGAGACCACAACCGGCGTTCACCGGCTCTATCATCTTGCCCGAAAAGGCGAGCTGCTGTTTCCGGCATTTAACGTCAATGACTCGGTCACCAAATCCAAGTTCGACAACCTCTATGGATGCCGGGAATCCCTGGCAGACGGCATCAAGCGGGCAACCGACATCATGATTGCCGGAAAAGTGGCGGTGATCTGCGGATACGGCGATGTGGGAAAAGGGTGTGCCCAGTCCATGCGAGGATTCGGCGCCAGAGTCATCATCACGGAAATTGATCCGATCTGCGCGCTTCAGGCAGCCATGGAAGGTTTCCAGGTCATGACCATGGAAGAGGCTGCGCCGCTTGGCGATATTTTTGTCACGGCCACGGGCTGCTACCATGTTATTACCGGAAGCCACATGGAAAAGATGAAACATGAGGCCATCATCTGCAACATCGGTCATTTCGACAACGAGATCCAGATGACCTATCTGGAAGGCAATCCCAGGTGCGTCAAAGAGAATATCAAACCCCAGGTGGACAAATGGACCCTGGAGTCCGGCAGATCCATCCTGATTCTGGCTGAAGGCAGGCTGGTCAACCTGGGATGCGCCACGGGTCACCCCAGTTTTGTCATGAGCAACAGCTTTACCAACCAGTGCATGGCCCAAATTGCCCTGGCAACCCAGAAACATGAATGCCGGGTCTATACCCTGCCCAAGCTCCTGGATGAAGAAGTTGCCAGACTTCACCTGGGAAAACTCGGCGCAAAACTCACCCAACTGACGCCCTTTCAGGCCGATTATCTGGGCGTACCGGCTGAAGGACCGTTTAAGCCGGATCATTACCGATATTGATGCAAGCGGGAAATGGGTCGTAGGTAATGGGCTACAGGCATTCATTCTTAGCCCTTACCGATGACCCTTTGCCAGGTTTTTACTCTTTGTTATCTTCCAGCAACTCCCGCGCCACCCGAATGTCATATGCCTGCTTCGGGTCAAAATGTTTCTGGGTGTTCATTCGGGATGCCTCCATAATGGCTCTATAGGGCATCCACCCATGGGCTTTCCAGAGCTCGGCATCATCAGCACTCCACAACCTGAAGCAGATGACACCGTCATCATCCTGCACATACATCCTCACGCGTTTGTTATCCGGAAATGGGTAATAATATAATCCGTTTTCGTCTTTCATAATTGGGTCTGTTGAACTTTCGATCTATCGGGTTTATCTGGTTAAGGTGAAAACAAATCGGCTGCCATGCACGACATTCATTTTATTGTAAATGAATAGCAGAGAAATTTCCTTTCTGCAAAGCAATTTATATTCTCAAATTTCGCACACAGGAAATAGCCTATAGTTATTGATATAATCAATGCGATACAACGACACACCCTGATGATTCTTGTCATCATTTGCCAGAAATCTGCGCATAAATGTCCTTGACTGCATCCACGACAGCTGCTATCGAAGATATATCAAAATCCACTTATCACCTTATCATTTCAAGATCCGTCACGAGGACGGCATTTTTATGAGAAAGGGCAGATCCATTAGATGGGGTTTGGCATATAATATCCGATCGCTGCCGCGCGGAGATTCAATGAGACAGCAACGGTAAATCCGGAAAGGAGCTGGCAGAATTCGGGTCGGTAGCATTCCATTTCCATTCACACAAAAACAGGGGGAGCGAATATGAAAAAACCTATTACCGCAAATGACCGTTGGATTCTACCAACCATCTGAATTTATTTCAAGCAATTCATTTTGTTATCTCTTGCAGAGTATATGTTTTAGTCCATAAGAGAAGAATTCTAAAGAA